>ULSD01007502.1_pt1 | contig 111150 bp, 99 predicted proteins | sample 1956051 | NCBI WGS metagenome assembly ULSD01 (sample SAMEA4835699, study PRJEB28245) | human gut metagenome | biome: gut microbiome; material: fecal sample | place: Denmark | collected 2008
TAGATTAAAAGCTGCAAGTTGAACTTGCGAAACTTGAATTAGTTATTAGTTTTTTCATTCGCTCGTTCCAATCATAGTCTGTATTGAGTGAAACTGATGCGTCGCATATCGTGCCTGGATGTTTGTCTTCCACATAGTCTCGATATTCAATTCCACGATAAGTGAGAGATACAATAATGCGAGGATTCATCATCCTTTCTTCCCAATCGAATAAACACGCATCAAAATTCACAACAGCAAGATTCTCTTTAGTAATAAACTTAATAAAGTCCCATAAAAATTCATGTTCCTTACTACCAATATGTATCATCGGTTGTTTGCCTCGTAATTCGATAAGGTTACTCAGAACAGAAATATCACAAAAAAGATCACTACACAAATTTGTCAGCCCCCCTACAAACATATCCATAAAAGAAACATAATTATCGGCTACGGCTATTTGGGTTTCTTTCATTATATCATAAAGTCCCTGTGTTGTATGATATGTTGTACTAAACCCAGCGATATTTACACAAACGCTTTCTCGATTTTCTAACGTCAATATTTGTTTTTTGGGAATGCATATTTTATTAGAGAACTCTTGACTATGACATTTTATAGATTGAAAATAAATATATCCTGTTTCCGGATTATGAATACATAATAAAACAGGGATAGGATATAATTTCCAATACCTAATGTGAGATTTATCTGCATAATATACAAAATATTCTCCTTGATCATTAAGATACGATTTGCCTGATTTTATTTGTACTGCTATCAATCGTCCCGTAGCCTCATGATTATCATTGACTTCTTCTATATAACCATCTATACCTGTATCAGAGTTGGAAGTCTCTCTAAAAATAAATCCTATTTCTGTGAGTACTTTAGCAACATGTAATACCCCAACTCTTTCGGAAACAGAAGTCTGTGGAAATCTTGGAAGGTTCATCTTTTTAATTTAATAACATATTGTTTATATAAACTATTTATTAAGACTTAAGAAATGAATAAATATCATTTCTAATATTTGAGGCTTCCTTCATGCCATTTGTGATTAACATAAGATTTCCATTTGTTGAATACTTCGGATGTGAAATATCTGGATCAATGAAATTGTTCATCATTTGACCAATGCAGGTGCAACCAGACATTAACTCCAAGAACTCTATTGCTCCTTTGGACAGTGTCTGTAAATACTTTTCAAGATTAGTTTTAGATCCCCTTATTTTGTTATCATCCCACCTGTCAATCACTATTATGCGTTCTTCTCCTCTCCATATAGTATGCATCCTGTTAATAAGATTGTTGACATAAAGATCGCCAAACGAATATCCTGCAATTACCATCGCATTACTACTTACGATAGCATTATACAAATTACCATGATAAAAATCATATGGCATACAAGTAAGTTTCTCTGTTTTACGAAGTCCTGTAATGATAGGTCCAGCAAAGTATTCCTCATTGTTTTGAGCTGACGGGTTGCTTTGTCCTCTACCAATCATTCGACATTTCACTTCATCAAAGTTTGGATACAAATACAAGTCATGAATATTGGTTTCAAACATATCATCGTTTGGTTTATCCTTATAGAAGTAGTTAATACATCCATGGACATGATTAACCGTAGATAGATTGTTTTCGTTTAATATGAGCTTCTGTGGTCGGAATATAGAGTCTATCCTATTCGTCATCTGTTCAAATCCATCCTCATATATACCAAGACTTTGTTCTACTGTTGTATCATAATTGAAGTTGAACACATCCCACTTGAAGTCACTCTTAAAGAAATCCCTATACCAATTTTCTGCTCCATTATCATTGCGAAAGTATTCGTTATATGCATTCACTATTTCCATGATTCGCATAACAAACTTCCACATAACTTGATTTAAGTCTTTAGGATCAAAACTAAAACTCCGGGCAGTAAAAGGTGCAAAATAAGGAAATGTATATGGATTATGGTTATTACTATCCCATACACTTTGATAGGCTATTAGTTGTTCCATAACATGAAATAAAATCTCAAAATGAATATTTGGCATAGAACTAGTCGCCCACCAAATATTATGATCTACAGGAAATGACTTAACTAAAATTTGGTAAATGTCTTCAACAATAGTTATTTTTCTATCAGGACAAAAAATATCATCGTATGGTTTTCGTACTTCTTCCGTTATATTCCATGTTGTAGGCTTAATGATATTCGAAGGAAAATTCATATCCAATACAGCTCCTGCGCCCATAACCATAGTTACTCTTGAATTGTTTATGTTCATATGATTACATTTATATATTCCTATTGGAACAAAGATAGTGTAACTAATCGACATGTCGAATATAATTCGCTATATTTGCACAACATTAGTGTCCAATAAAAATGTACGAGTTAAAAAATTAATCACATAGTCCTTCAAAAAGTGGATAATCGAGTTCTTTGACATCGTTGAAATCAATCATCGAACAGGTCATGTAAGTTAGTTTTGTCCATTAGAATATATTGTGCAACATCAATGAAATTCGCGCAAACTAACCATACCATCTAAGACTGACTGAGGCGATAGGAAGAAAGATTGGACAAACAAACTGTTTATCACAGCAACCCTAAAAAATATTCTTTTTGCGGATAAAAAGAGCAAGTTTCCATCTCGAAAACGAAATAAACTTTTTAGATACAATATGTTATTGATATGACAGATTGTCATACCTATAATAGTGGTATACAGTTTGCCCTATTAATTATAACTATTTAAAATAATATTATGGCGACAGATATAAATCAGTATTTATCCGAGTCGATTGAGACTCATAAAATGAAACATATTCAAAAGGAAGTTGATGCCTTTCAAGCAAAAGCGGATGAAGTAAAAAGCAAATTGGAGACTCATTATGGGTGTAATTTGTATTATGTCTTTCGCTCCGGATCATTTGCCAAAAATACCGCTATAAATATTAAATTTGATATTGATCTGGTAGCTCCTTTTAAATACGAAAGTTTTGACACTCTCGAAGCTATGTATAATGATGTGTATGACTTTTTGGTTAATGAATATAAAGATGGAACTTATATCAGAAAGCAGAAAGTTTCTATTGGTCTCACATTCCCTATTGACAAAAATGGAGTTATTGTCAAGTTGGATGTTGTCCCGGGACGAGAGCTCAGTAAAGATGATTATCCTAATACAAAAAATCTGAATTTGTATTTCAACGAGGACCATTGGGGATATAAAAAGGGCTCTCGACAAAAAACAAATATCCATGCCCAAATTGATCATATTTCCGGTAAGTCGGAAGAACGTAAAGTGATACGATTGCTTAAGATTTGGAAAAACACCAATCATCAGGACTATAAGTCTTTTATGTTGGAATTGTTTACAATTAAAGCAATGGCATCATACTCGGGTAGCAATAATTTATGGGATAAACTTAAATATGTAATGACATATATTGCTGATAATGTTACGGATGAAAGTTATCGTCTAATTGACCCCGGCAATTCTAATAACAATGTGCTTTCTTCTATTGACATGAATAAACGCAGTATGTTGTCAACAACAATGCGAACTATCATCAATGCGATTGATAATGATTCAAATAGCGTTGCCATTTATTTCCCGATTAATGCAAAATATCAAAAACAGGAAAACAGATACGGATACAAATCAGGATCATCTGGGCCTTCATATCCGCCAACAAGTCAAAGATTCGGAGAGTAAATGAGGATTGAAGATATAAACAATGTATTGGAGGGACTTTCCTTTATACACATAGAAACCCCATTCAAGGTTGACGACGATGGTACAATAATAGGTGCTGTGGGTATACTTGTAGAAGGTATGCCGTCAGCACTTGTGTTTCAAACATCCATATCAAGTTACTATCCATATAAGTTACAAGGTATTGAACCTATTCAGTTCCGTAACAACTCACTAATGGAATACCCTCATATTATGGCTGGCGGTTCACTTTGTCTTCATACATCATATTGGGTAGACCCGATTCAAAGGTTGAAGTCTGATTTTTTACAGTTGAGAGATTGGGTAGTAAAATACTATGTAAATAAAGAAACGGATGTTCATTATGAACACATTGTTGTAGAGCCGTCAACTGTAGATGATTGTTACTTTGCCATACAATTTACTCAATTCGAGAAAGAGGTGGAAGCAGATAAATATGGATATGCATTCCTTGCTCCAATAATGGATGGCGATTACAATGGAAAAGTAGTTAAGAATTTTGTTGTACAATCAATTGGAGACGCAAATGGGAATAATAGAATTAAGTGTTTATGGAGTTCTAAATATGATGAATTAAAGTACATTCTTTGCCCATATGTGGTTTTAAGTAAGATTCCTTGTAAATACAACAAATTTGCTTTGGATGATTTCAAAGATCTTAATGATTATTTTACTTCTGAGCAATTGAAATTTTTGCACTCATACGAGAATCGATTTAACAAGAAACTTGGTGGATATCCAATTCCGATATTGCTCGGGTATAAAATACCAAGTGGGGAGTTGCATTGGATAGCATTGCTCTCCAAGGTAGGCAATTTCCCAACGGAAGGCATACCGGAAACCAAGAATGGAATAAAGACCGGAAGATGGCTAACCAAATTTTATCAAGATAGAATCCAATGGGCAATGACATATGATGCTTCATACAATTTATTTTTCGGAAGAGGAGCATTCTGTGAGACATTTACCAAAAAGAAAATATTGGTAATAGGAGTGGGAGCTATTGGAAGTATGTTTGCTAAAACATTGGTAAAATGTGGTTGTACCAATATTTCTTTGCTCGATTACGACTTAAAAAAGCCTGAGAACATTTGCCGTTCCGAATATACTTTTTTAACAGGAGTTACAGATAAAGTAACGGAACTTTCAGCAGAATTATCTGCGATAAGCCCTTATGTAGAAATTAAGTGCCTATCTAATCAGTATGATTTTGCTATAAAGTCATCTAAATTCAATAAACAATATAAAGAATATACGATAAATGAATTAGATAGTTATGACCTTATTTTCGATTGTTCCACGGATGATGACTTGATGCACATATTGGAAGAATTGAACCTGAAGCCCGAAATTATAAATATCTCAATTACCAATCATGCCTCGGAGCTAGTTTGTGCATTTTCTCCCAATATTGAGCATTTTGTTAACATTGCATTCAATAATATGCTGCATAATGATGACTTAGATATGTATGAGCCTACGGGATGCTGGAGCCCGACATTCAAAGCGTCATATAATGACATTGCACTGATGGTACAATACGCAATACGACATATCTATAACATGCTGAATGGAACGGAAATGAAACAAAATTTTATTCTTAGGGATACTGACAATGGTTTAAAAATATTAAAATATTGATTTACAAAGACAATATACATAATCTCAGTCTTGAAATAGACAATAAGATAGTGCAAGAAATCCAAAAACAGGCGTTTGAAGCTTTTCCGAATGAGACTGGAGGATTCCTCGTTGGTAAATATTCGGCTGACAACAACACCGCAATTGTTTCTCTTGTTCTAACTCCAGTTAAAATCATATCAGGACCGACTTGTTTTCTGAGAGAAACAGAAGGAATGGAAAGTGTTTGGGATGAACTATATAAGGAAGGTTTAGTCTATTTAGGCGAATGGCATTCCCATCCCAATGGAAGTTCAATGTATAGTGTAACAGACAAAAAAGCTCTTACTAATATAGCTCGGAGTGAGACGGTCCTTATCAATAATCCAATTATGATGATTGTGAGCTTATCAAAAAAGAAGATTAACCAGATGAGCGCTTATTATTATAACAATGGTAAAATCATAGAATATGAAAGAGAATAAAATTGATATTAAAGAGTTATTTACCAGCCTACAATCCCAGATGCAGGGGATATTGGCTACCAATTCGAAGTTCATAACACACACCGGTAGTGAAGGTGATTCCCTTGAAAATGCATGGATAGATTTGCTGAGAAATTACCTACCAAATCGGTATAGTGTTGATAAAGCAATGGTTATTGATCATAAAGGTAATGTGAGCCAGCAGATTGATATTGTCATATATGATAACTGGTATACTCCCTTTATTTTCAATCAAAATGGATTTAAGTATATACCTGCCGAGGGTGTATATGCTGTATTTGAGGTGAAGCCTGATATTGGAGGAACATCCGCCGGTAAGCACAATATTGTATATGCTGGAGAAAAAGTCGCAAGTGTTAGACGACTTATGAGAACTAGTACTCATATGATTAATTCAGGTCAAAAGTATGCCCCTCGACCATTAACTAAAATTATCGGAGGCATTCTCGGCACCAATTGTTCACAAAAAGAAGATACCGTCGAAAAGCATATTAAAGAACTTTCTGGATTTTATACATTAGAAATGGGGTGTACCATTGAAAACGGTAGTTTCTTTGTTGACTATAACAACAAAGAGGGAGAAACTGAAATTAAGACTGCGAATTTCGAGGATTTTCAAAAATACTACAATAACAGAGAATTTAATTCTATCAAATTCAGCAATCCAAATCATTCCCTGATTATGTTTCTGATGCAGCTTACAAGTTATTTGCAACAATCAATAGGTACAGTGCCAGCAATCGATATGCAGAAATATTTGGACAACATTAACGAAACTATCGATGATGAAATTTAATCAGAGAAGTTCTCAATTATCAGTATTAGAATTTCATGATGTCCAACAGTAGAGCAATGACGAAATTACACTATATATTTTATTCCTATTTGCTGATAGTAATTTATTTCGGATAGCTCTAACCTACACGTCTATGTATCTCCCCCCCAAAAAAATAATGAGGCTGACTCAAAAGTAAATTTTCCTTCTTGAGAATTGAATATTTGGAAAATGTCTCCACCAGAGATACGAATAAAAAGAGAGCGACTCTGACTTTGAGTCGCCCTCATAAATGAGAAATATTACTTGTAAGAATCTCTGACCCCAGCAAGATAACCTGCCGCATATGCAGCATGAGGACTTTTGTGTCTCACTGTCCCAGCTTGACTCTCTGGTAATGAATCTAGATTTAAATCTAATTGTTCTTTACGCTTCAAACCATCTTCATAGCCCCTTTCGTAAGCACATCCTGCACATCGATGTCTTCCTTCTCCTCCTTGATCCACAGGCAAATCATTATATTGCGGATTATAGCGATGTTCTTTTTTACAAATCATAAATCTTACAATTTTAGAGTTTGAATAATATTAATGTGATATTTAATTTAAAAATAGTAAATATAATCGTTTGATTTCATGTTTTGCTAAAATTTAACTTCTACCACATAGTCCTAAAGCATAAAAATTATATATATTACAGCCATAAATATTTACCTAGAACGGCAAATCCTGCCCATATTCTGCACAAGGCTCATAAAGGACTTGAATTTCATTATCTTCAAATAGCTGTGTTTGCTTTTGAAGCTTCTCCAAATACAAAGTACGTTTTGAGTGATCGTTGATTTCTTCTCGGCGGGCCTTACTTAGTTCCAAGAATTCATTATTTTGATCTACGCCAAGAAATCGACGCCCCAATAGGCTTGCAGCAATACCGGTTGTACTGCTACCAGTAAATGGATCTAAAATCCATGCACCTGGAAGAGTTGAAGCCTGAATGATTCGTAATAAAACGCACAATGGTTTCTGAGTAGGGTGTTTACCACAAGACTTTTCCCATCGTGCAATAGCTGGCAATCGCCATACGTCACGCATCTGAGTACCCCCATTAATCTTTTTCATCAAATCATAATTGAAAAAATGAGAAACTTTTGGCTCTTTACGGGCCCAAAGAATATACTCAGCAGAGTATGTAAAATATTTACAAGACAGATTGGGTGGCGGATTTGTTTTCTCCCATGTAATACAGTTCAATATCTTGAAGCCCAATTCTGTCAGGCATCTAGCGACCAAGAAAATATTATGATAAGTCCCGCTTATCCAAATAGTTCCATTACTTTTTAATTTGTTTCTACAGGCTGTAATCCAAGCTTTATCAAACTGATAATCATCTTCATATCCTTTTGACTTGTCCCAATCACCTTTATTGACAGAAACCATCTTACCACTCTGAACACTTATGCCTCCATTTGAAAGATGGTAAGGAGGATCCGCAAAAATCATATCAAACTTAAAATCAAACGAATTCAGAAGTTCGATACAATCTCCTTTCAAAAGGGTAAAGTCCCTATTTTCCGATCTATAGTATGGAGTTAACATCAATGGAATGTTGCTGTTGATACAATTTCAAAAATATTTCTATGTTCCTTTAACTTTTCTAAGAGATTCTTGAACATATAAGCGTCATGCCTATTGGTTTTTTCTTGAACCATCAATAGTTTTGCAATCAATATCAAGAATTTAACACTATATTCACCTTTTCCTGCTAATTTGCTATATTTCTGTGCTTCATTATTTACTTCAGCCAACAAATTCTCTGGGGACAATAAAAGGTCCTGCTCTTTTTTTGATTTTAAAGGAACTGTACGATTCCATTGTTCTAGTAAACCATCTAGCAATAAGTCTGTCTCATGCGGTTCACTATAATGTTTAATCAACATATCTACAGCCCAATGAATATGCTTAGGTGTACGGATTCGACTCCATTTTCCATCTTCTTTCTGACGATATTTTAGCAAGATATCAAATTCAGACAATGTTCCTTTATATATTCCTAAAATATAGGTCCCATTAATTGGAATCTCACATAGAGGTTCCTGACCTTTACATACCATTGAAGTATTTTGATTTGCCATAATTCTTAATCATTTTAGTTTTTTGGGAATAATACCGTTTTCAAGATCCGCTATATTATACAAGTGTTCCAAGATATCAAACGTTTCCTTCAGATTATTCTTTGCACTGCGCCAACCACAACCATCGGTAAACCAAACAAATTTGAAATATCCCAAATCTTTAGTTTCCATAGTGATAGTTTTGTAACTACGTGCTGTTTCATTCAACTTTGAACCACTACTGGTATAAAAGTTAGTTTCTATTCCATAAATGGTATCCTTTCCTTTTACCACAAAATCAAATCTTTTCTCTGCGCCACCATTATTTGAGATCGAAGACAGGTCTATTCCCCATTTGGCCTCTATTTCATGGATATACATTTCCTTGAAATAATCAACACCTTTCACAAGTCCAGCTCTACAAAGAAAGCCCTCTACAAGATTCTCCATAAGATGGCCACCTCGATTCTTGCGTCCATTTGAGTCAAGTCCTGTTTCTATACCCGTCACGTAATCTACAAGATTGTTGACAATATGACTCTCCATCAAATCAAAAAGGCCAGTCTTTCGCATGAATTTGACATAATCTTCATTCGTGCAATTGGGTTTGTCAAAATGAAAATCAATCTGCCCCTCTTCATCCATAGCCATAATGTCAAGCTCACGCTTGGCCAAAAGAATAGGAATACATCTTAGAGTTTCTGGATATTGTTCCAAAATATTTCTGAATTCATTTTCTATATTCTTGGAACCTATAAGTGAATTCAAAATATTGAGTGGAATTTTAATAGCTTCCACATTATTGAAAACCTTATCGAAATCAACGTAATATTTATAATCAGCTATAGAAGGTCTAAAACCAGCTAACCATGTATCAAAGTCTCTCATATCAGTAAGCATTGGCAACATTAGAAATCATTATTTCGGAAATCGCTCCACGCCCATTTCCTTTTGAATTTATCATCCTCGCAGCAGAAACTCGCTTAATGGAGAATCTTTTGTAAAGATGATCAAAAAAATCATCTCCATTATCTACATTTTGAGGGTCTGAATTACTTGCCACAAATAAAGATTTATGTGTTGTTATCTGCTCGCAAAAATCACGTAAACGTGTCTGTTCAGCGTCATCAAAACCATCTTTCGCATAAGAAGTAAATGCAGAAGTCTCTGTTAAAGGACGATATGGTGGATCAAAATAATACAAGACATTATTATCTGCATATTTACCCGTTTGTGCAAAATCACCACAAAGAATCTCAACTCGTTGTAGAACAACAGAATCTGCTCTCAACGTTTCTTCATCACAAATTTTAGGATTAGTATATCTTCCGTGTGGAACATTAAACTTTCCTTTAGAATTTACACGGTACAATCCATTAAAGCAAGTTCGATTCAGGAAAATAAATAATGCAGCAGTTTCAATATCTGAATTATTTTTTTCATTATAACGTTCACGTTGTGATAAAAAATAATCTTTTCTTGCAATGTCATTCAGTGCAAGGTATTCAGCTTGAATTCGTGTCAACTCAAGAATCAATTTTTCAACATCTGATTTTATTACACGATATGTACAAATTAATTCTTCATTTATATCATTGATTATAGCTTTAGTTATATTCGGATACTCTTGCAGAATCCAAAATAAAACAGCTCCTCCGCCAACAAATGGCTCAATATAAGTCACATCATTTATCTGTGATAAATTACGAGGCAAAGCCTTCTTTATATCATCAAGAAGTTGCGTTTTACCTCCCACCCATTTAACAAATGGTTTTGCCGGATATGTATATAGTCTTCTCATATGCTTTAAAATTCAAAATATTACGGCAGATAAATTCTACCGTAATATTTTGCAAAAATAGGAATAACAGCTTATTTTGCCAACAAAATAAAATAATAAGACTAAGATTTTCTTTATATTACCTTCTATAACTCCTTATTCCATTCTGCCTCTTCACCACCCCTACCGCAAACAACAAACATCTCCTACGATATGTCTCTTCCTCCTCATCTGGCCTACGTCCATCCCAAGGAAGATCGGAAGTAGAACCTCCTCCACCGGAAGAAACAGTAATCGGTGTTCCCCCTAAAAGCGCATCAGCAATGGTAAATATTTGAGAACGGAAAGATGGAACAGACAATTGGTCAAGTATTGTTTCCAAAGTTGATTTCAAATCATCATTACTTTCAGACAACATCTTAACTTCCCTTCTCAATTGATTAAGTTCGCCATAGTCTGCCAATACATTATGTTGTGCAGCCTTTACTTGGCGTTCAGCTTCATTCCTATAAAGAGTTTCTAACTTACGAATTGCAGAAGTAAATTGTTTAGCTATCTCTTGATTCTGAGTTTCAATCCACTTGTCAGTACCAAACAAAGGAACCTTTCCTGAAATACGAGGCGGTTCAAAATCAATTTTATGGTTACGGAATGGCTGTATTACGGAACCTGCCATCCCAAGATCTTTGGTTAATCTGATCAAAGCTTGCTCTTTCTCATGAAGCTTACATGCCTTGTCTTCAAGTTTGATCTGATACTCTGAAATCTGTTTCTGTACCCTAGCCTTTTGAAAGTCATATTCCCGAAGAAGCATTTTACCAGAAGCCAAAGACTTGTCAATTTCTTCAAGTTGTGATTGAGAACTGGATATCTGCGACTCCAACTTTCTCATCATTGTCTGCAATCCCTTAACAGCCTTCTCCGCTTGTTTTGCCTCTTTTGTCAACTTTCGGATATAATCACGTTTATTCAAATGCATTACATTACGACCTTCAATACTATCACCACGTTCCAGACCGTATTTACTTCCAACCTCTTCATACAAAGAAGTATGCATATCCTTTAATATTTTTCCATATTCATACCTGTCTTTCCCAAATTTAGCAGACCACATGACACATTCGCGTCCACTTTTTGGGCGTACACCCACTGGCACAATCAAAGCATGAATATGAGGTGAAGTTTCATCCAAATGAACCTGAAATCCGATAATATTCTCCCTACCATAGCGACGAGAACACCAATCATAAACGTCCTTTGCCCAAAGCTCAACTTCTTCACATCTACGTAAATGACTATTGTCGGCATTCTTTTCCAGGTTCACAATCTGGCTGCCGAAAGCCATCTGAAGTGTACGATCATGGTTACCGCCAAATAAGAATCGAGCACAACAATTCGGCTGAATCTTACTGTCAGGCTTAAATGGCTTCCATCCGGCTTCCATCCAAGTTCAGAAAGTCTTTCCTGTAATCTGACATCAAGAGACTTCGGATGATATCCCAACGGATATATTTTTCCGTCAAGACCTATTTCAAAATTCAACTTCATTCTAGTCTTGTCATAATGGTTAGTAGGATCCTCATTTTTCCTATCTATTTTTGTTTCATTCCAACGTCTTTCGTTTTCATTAGCCTCGGCTGCATTCAATGATTTCGCAGCTTCAACATGCATGGCCTGTTTTATATCTGTATTCATAAATGTCTTTCCAATATGTGTTTATTCATTATTGGAGCTTGCTCCTTAACCAGTCTGTAATGCCAGACAATGACCAGACTTTATTGCCTGTAGGCAAAAAGTCCTTATTGTGTTATGGACTTTCTATAAATCCATGGAACAAGTTCCTTTACTATTCAATAAGTTCCAGATCAAATTCATCAATGAGCAACTGCAATGCTGGATTACGCTGTATCATCTGACGAAGTATCTGTCTCTTTGATGGTGAATACAAAAAGAAGTCTGCAATATCCAATCCTTGGCTGCGTTGCTCTTCATCTGATGTACATTCCAAGACATTGGACACAACAACCCGTTTGCATATTCCTGATAACAAAGCAGACTTTTCTTTCCATTGTTCAGTTGCTCCTAAATCAGGGATGAGAGTAACTTCCCTTCCTTTGAGAACCTGCATAGCTTCACTGTTGAAACAACCATTCTTTCCACCTGTTGCCAGCCATATATAATCGGGGATAAAATGGCTCATTACAACAGCGGTCTTTTCACTTTCTACCAGCATTACCGGAGACGATGAGTTTTTTAGAAGATGTTCTCCATACAAACACTGCTTCAAATGGAAATCTTGTAACTTCAACTCAGAATGTGCCCAGCTGACAAAAGCCTGAGGCTCTTTAACCCGATGGCCAGTCTCAGCATTATAGCACATTACCTTGCCGGTTCTTACTTGTCCATTTATATCTATCTGCCAAAAGACTGTTGAACCTCCCCATTTTGCGGATGTTCCTATACGATACATGTCAAATAACCTGTTTGTCTCACTTTCACCAAATATGCGACAGAAATATTGATACAAAGGGTTTATTGAATAATGTGACTGACTCCTTAACACATAAGATGAAGGAATATACGAAGGGGTAATACAAACGGACGTTTTATCTACAGACTTATAAGAGACTGAAAGCAGTGGCTTACCATTAGCCACATTCATTTCCAAATTATCAGGATTATCTTTGAAATATTCTTTGGGTGTATAGTGGTAGCCACAACTGTTCTCATGATCACATTTACCGACATTGTTTGGAAAGATAATACTGCCCAATTCATCAATATACCTGACAAAACATCGGCTTTTACCACAACTCGGACAAGTAGTCTTGGTTCCGGGTTTGTATTTCTGTAAATGAAATCTGTATTCACCCATGGTTCTCTGATTTTAGTGTTGTTGCACTCTGCACTTTTGCACTTTGAGAGGATTGCACAGAATCTTGACAGGATGAAAGTGCAATAGTGCAAGGTGCATCAGTGTTTTCTGTCATAAGTTTACGATAGATTCCATGCTGAAGCTTCTCTATAAGAGGGTGCTGAAGCCGACACAATTGGTCAAGCGCATAATAAACAGATCGTCTGGACATATCAACTTTTCTACCGGCAATAACTGCATCCCCAGAAGTAAATTTCTCTCCTAACAGGGAGAGCCAGGCTTCCTTCGTTTCACCAATACTGTTTGTGACAATGGTTTCCTGAATCCTCCGGTATGTTTCCTCGTAATAATCAATCATACGGATTGCTGATTCCACTGAATCCAGTTCGACATATTGCATATCGCCACTATCAGCAGCCCATTTCATTACCTGGAACAATAGGGAAAGACGTGCTACATGCCCGTTGAGTTTCATCTTGCGGCTTTCAACATCGGCATCGTCCTCAATGGCATTTACTGCATCAATTATTCCATTATACCATTCATAAAAGCATTCTTCCGCATCATTAGACATTGTAAGAATCCGTGGATTTACCGTTGTTCCTTTGTCATCAAGAATACAAGGGATACTGAGAATTCTGTTGATTATTGTTCTCCATTGATTCATGATGTCAGGACGGAGTGTATTTCTTTCTTCCCGTCTCCATCCGGATATCTTCCGGTTTTTAGGATAGACAAACAGAAAGCGATCAAGCAATCCGTTGGCAAGAAATTCTGTACGGAAGACTTCCTGCAGCATATTTGTCTGTACTGAACCGATGACATTTATACATGGATTCTTGATTAGAACAGGACGTGATTCTGACTTGCGGATAATCTTTAACGGCTGTCCGCTATAAGCTGTCAGCAAATCTTCGATGAGGTTGTTCTTGCTGTTGTACCTTTTAACGGAATTGAACAAAGCCAGAATTTCATCGACTACCAATGTTATTCCGCGCTGATTATGCTGATGAATATTCATCATCGCCTCAGGAGTAGAATCATAAATGACAGTAGTTATAAAATTAGGCTTTTTGAGCAACCGCTCTTCCCCGTCAGTACCGTGCTTAACTGCTGACATGGCTCTCTCATATTCATCGTATTCTTCGTTATATTTCTCATGCAGCTGGTCATCATACTCATTTATCGGCTTATAAATAAAACCGAGGGGAGGAGTCTTTCCAAGTCCGGGACGACCTACCAACATCATATAAAGGGAAGGGCAAGTCTTCCACTCTCCCTTTATACGGATATGACAAGAATTACCTATTGCAGTAGCAACGGCGGACAGAATAATAGATGCAGTATATTCCACATTAAAATTTTCGTATCTGGCAAGGTTGAGGATAATCTCCTGTATTTTATCCGGAAAGGCATCCAATGGAAGACCTGTTTCCGGAATACTTTCCACTTCCAAACGAAGCATGTTGGTCAAATGAAGAGTATCAAACATAGCTACCTCCTTCCTGTTTAGGAAGTTCATCGCCAATAGCAAAAGCTTCATAATGGAATCGGCGTAGAAAACGGTCAACGTCTTCCTGCGTGTACCAGTATTTATCACCTTCACGCGAGTAGCCGAGATAACCGTTGTCACGCAACTTCTTCAGATACTTCTCTCTCACCCCTAATTTTGCCATCAAAGTTTTATTATCATACAATTTATGTTTGTCTGACAAAAACTGCGGCAATAATTTTTCATGCTTTTCCAATATGGCGAGAATCTTTTCTATAAGTTCTCGATCGCACGGAGTTTTTTCTAATTTAACTTCAGCCATATTCTACAGTTTTATGGCTTAAACTTCCTTATGCACATTCGGATCTTAAGCCGGGTTATTTGTCACGGTACGATTGTGCACATCGTCCGTAACCACTGCGAATTTAGTAAGTCCTTAGGGGCTTAAAAGTTAGGATAAGTTAGACTAACATGTTAGGATGATGTTAGGATAGATTAGGATAGGTTAGGACTGATATTAGGATGAAGTTAGGATTAGAATTGCAACTTACTGATAATGAATAAAAAAGAGTAGCACACCTGCTACTCAAAGAATTTATCTATTTCTTCAGATTTAAATGGGACTATTGCATCTTTTCTATTAGCTCTTGACTGTCCCAAATCTTGTATTTGAAACAAAACTTTTAATTCAGCATCTGGGAACATATCTTGTCTTCCGAATTTCCAGAACGTTTTTTCTTCTATTTTAGAATAATTCGGTTTGTCTCCACAATATATCCTACCACACATATATGCCAGAAGAACCTTTGAATTATTCCATTTATAAAAGCTGCCACATTCCGTAATATATCCGGCTTCTATTGCCTTGGCAAAAACTTTTCTGGCTGTATCTGTATCTAATATTTTCGGCAAAACGACCTCTCCATCATTGCATACAGGATTTTCCTCCTGTTTAGAATCCTCAATGAGTGCTTCATTTTTCACTTCGGTTATTTTCCCATTATTTTTCTCTTTTAGTTTCTCCGCACAGAAAGCTAAAGCTGCTCCGGAAATCAAAGTGATGATAGCACCCCAAAATTCTACAGAACCAGTTTTATCCTCACCAACGGGATTTATAACTCCAATTCCGATAAGTAATAGAGTACCGGCGAATAAAGTTATTGCACTTGACCAAAGTATCGTTCTTGCATGTTTCTTAAAAACAAAAGATAAAGCAAGTATGATGACACAAATACCAATAATCAAAAATATTACTCTTAACATAAAACACATTTAATTATTTGTTCAAAAACAAACTACCATAAATTAATGATAATTATATTATCTCAAGTGAAGCAAATTCATCTTTTAGACGTGCCACTTCCGAGGACAGTGTTTCCGGAAGGAAGCGGGCATAGACCTTCTCTGTGACATCCGTACTTCCATGTCCAAGAAGACGACTGACTACAGACATAGACAAGCCTTTATTCAAAGCAAACACAGCAAATGTATGTCTGGCCACATGCATTGACAAGTTGAAAGGTAACCCAATCTGTTCTCCTACCACTGCCAAAGACTGGTTAATACATTTGGTTGCGTTATTACGAGCCTTATAAAGAGCTTCCTCATCATCAAGTTCCAGATTTTCCTTTACCAGATTAAACACATAGCGGCAGCCTTCACGTTTTTCTTGCCACTGCCTCAAAATATGTATAGCAGGCTCTGTAAGAGGAATCACATGACGTTTGTTTGTTTTTATCATAATCTTCCTCAATTCTTTCTTTTCAAAATTTACATGTCCCCACTGCAATGTCATTACATCGACAACCCGCAGTCCGCAAGCATGAAAAGCAAAGAAAAACATTTCAAGAAACTCTTTTCTGCGTGGTTCCTGACAGGTTTTGTAATATTCCATGAGAGCCTGCATTTGTTCTTTATTCAAACTCTTACCGTCAAATTCACTCTCTTCCTCAGATAATGAAGTTTTGGTAATGATACGCATATCTTGAATCCTCGCATTTATAGCGGGTTCCATGATATTCATTTCACATGCATAAGCACAAGCTTTCAATATCGGTGTCAGTGAATGGTTTATCGTGGCATCGGTATTCTGTTTGACTTCTCTACGCCAAGCAATATAACTATCCAACAATTCAGGTGTTACATCACCCACATAGATAGAATCGTTTCCACATGTCGCCTGCTTGGTAGCTCTTAAAAAAGTCTGGAAGATATTCATGCAGCTTCTTCCGTTCTCATATCGGCTCCTTCCTATTCTATTTCTTGAATAATCGGAAGAAAGACGCTCCAATGTGAATTCAACAAAATCTTTTCCTTGATCACGACGTGAAAGAGGTTTGTCTGAGAGGAAACCGGATATAACATCAGCAGTAATCTGATTAGGATGTTTCTCGTTATACTCTGCCAGTTGAGAATCTATACGTTCAACACGTGATAACAAGAGTTGATTGAGCCGTTTAAATTCACTACCATAACTAACACGAATTTCACCCCGTCCCTGATTACCGTTCTGATTCCAGTCCGCAACTTTAACAAAGACATTTGTAGTCTTACGGATTATTTGCCTGTTCCAAGTATATTCCAACTCAATAGGATAGGCTTTCTCTTTATCTATCACCTTCGGAGTGCGAAGACGATATTTACCCAACGGATATAGTCTTTTTGGTCTTCCCATATGCTTTTTCCTCCTATTTTAATATTCCTGAGGAGAAGCAAAGGTAATGTATTTTAGACAAACAAACTCCGGTTTTGAGAGAAAAAACCGTAATTTAGACAAACAAATAACACCTTAAAAGGCCTTAAAACACCAACGCGACAAACAAATTATCTTTGTTTATCGCGTTGATATTCAATTATTTAACCTATCAGTAGGCTATTAATATTCTTCCTCGTTGAAGAAGAAATCTTCTTTGCTAGGATAATCGGGCCAAATGTCTTCGATACTTTCGTAGATTTCGCCTTCATCTTCCATTTCCTGTAAATTTTCAATCACTTCCATAGGAGCACCCGAACGCATTGCGTAATCAATCAGCTCATCTTTTGTAGCAGGCCATGGTGCATCTTCCAATTTTGAGGCCAATTCCAATGTCCAATACATAGTATTTCAGTTTATAAAGTTTTACATTCACATTATCGGGGCACAAAAGTATAACAATTTATGTCATTTGCAACTCTTATCCCAATAAATTTCATCATGGTGTGTTAATTGATTTAACTTTCGTGATAGAACAAACAAATAATCCGATAAACGATTGACAAACTGTTTCACATTTCTGGCTATCTCAAAACCTGTTTCTGCTTCTTCCAGTGCCCAAATACAACGTTCTGCACGACGACATACCGTACGGCATACATGACAGGTAGAAGCTGCATACGAACCGCCAGGCAAGATAAACCCACGAAGCGGAGGCAGAGAAGCATCTAAGGTATCAATGGCTTCTTCCAGCCGGGTAATGTTTTCATCCGTAATCTGAGATACAGGCGACAAATCAGTCTTCGAAGTCTCTGTTGCCAAATAAGCTCCCAAAACGAAAAGTTTATGTTGCACGAATTGCAACAAAGATTTGTCTGTACCTTCTTCCATCTGCGAGACCAGACACCCTATCTGCGCATTGAGCTCATCAACAGTGCCGTATGCTTCAAGTCGAATATGCGTTTTCGGAACTCGTACACCTCCTATCAACGAAGTCGTTCCATCATCGCCTGTACGCGTATAGACCATACTTTTCTTCATAGCATCTCTGTTGTATTAAGTTAAAGAAAATTGACGATACGATGTTCTTTCACCCGTTTCTTATCAAAGAAAACCAAACCGATGTCATACAAATCGAATGTGACTCCCGTACGGGTATCTGCAATCGTCTGCTTCCACCATCGTTTTTTCTCACGAGTAGCATACGGTGCGCCTACAATGATGCACGTACGGTCGGTAACCATAGGCAGCAACCGCTCAAATGCTTCTTTATAATAAGGTGTATGTCCGATGTGTATCAGGTCAGCAAACGGTCTGCCTGTCAATGCCTCGTCAAGCAAGCGGAGTACATTTCCTGTCCGGTAATCCACTAACGGATACGCAGAAAGGACATGTTTTATTCTTGCCTTGTCTTGTCTTTCCTCATCAATCGTAAAGAGAGGGACATGCTTTGCCTCTGCCATATAGCGAGTATCCAGTCCGCACCCTGTCCCTATTTCCAGCATTGATGCCGGCTGCAGATAATTGACCAACCGGAACAGCAACCGGTCGGTTTTTTCACGATAATGGAACAGTTGGTCTTTCTCATCCTCCCGGCTATAGTGCAAAAGCTGAAAAGCATAATAAGGCATCTTTTCATAAATGACCGATGTAATCAGAAAAAAATCGGAAGGTGAATGTACACCATACCCGCACCGGTGCCGGAACCGGCAACACCAATTCCATATCCGCAAGCATAGGTCGGACATCTTCATAACGTATCACGCATTATAAAGACAAGGGGCATAAAGGCACCGAAAGTCCATTACCTCTGTGTCTCCATGCCCCTGTGCCGTTCATTTGTCAACACGGACTTATTCGCGTGCGCCCAGTTTGTCATTCAGATAAAGAACACCGGCATAGTCGTTACATTTTTTCAATTTGTCGACAATACCCTGTGCGGTAGCTTCTTCTTCCACTTGTTCGCGGACATAGCCCCACAAGAAATCCTGAGAAGCTTTGTCTTTTTCTGCCGAAGCTACATTTACCAGATTGTCAATCAACTCAGATACGTGACATTCGTGGTTGTACACATGTTCGAATACTTCCAATACGCTGCCCCAGCCTTGCGGAACGACATCGATTTTGTCTACTTTGGCAGCACCGCCGCGTTTTGCGATATAGTCTGCCAAATCGTATGCATGTTGCAACTCTTCTTGCGATTGTTTACGCATCCAGTTGGCAAAGCCATCGAAACCTTCTTTCTGCAAATAGAAAGACATAGAAAGATACAGGTTAGAAGACCACATTTCTGCTGTGATCTGTTCGTTCATCGCGTTTTGTAATTTTTCTGAAATCATAGTCGTATTATTTTTTAATTATTAAATGCAAGAGATAAATACATTATGAGTTTCTACAAAAGAAATGCCAGAACCCACATCGTGCCAAATTGTCATTTCGGATGAAAAGGCTGGAGCATCTGCTTCTTCCCCCAAAAATAGGGAGAAACTCCCACACGATCAATACACCAAGCTATACCAAATGAGCCTGTCACCGTTAATATCATCGCCACGAAAAGAAAACAAAAACCGGTTTCGTCGAACATAAACAATGGTACCAATCCTTTCGAAAGCATAGTAAACACAGGAGAGAAGACCAACAATACCAGCGTATGCCTCCCTACATAGTCGGAAACACGCCTGATACCAGCAGGTATAACCGTATAGAGGCTCAAGAGTACACTCGCCACAAGGTACACAATGGCAACACCCCCCAAAGTGAAACGATTCAGATTCGCCATATCGGCACTCAGCCACACCAAAGGGATCAATGCCCATACAGAAGGACAGAAAAAAGATGTAAATGTCATGCCCGAACGGCGCAAAGCAACTCCTGCCAGGAAATACAAGGCATTGGGTAATGACACAAGTTGACAGGCATCTGCCAGAACGGCATATCCCGTACCTAATACGACCAGACGAGACACAAGCCTCATCTTCTCTGCCCAATGAAATACACCATAATATATTAGCCCGCACAACAGGTAGGTATGCAGATACCAATAGGGTCCCATCGGATGAAGGAATAATTTCTCCAGCATCAGTCCTACACTCAGGCAATCCACCTTATCACGGACAGGAAGCACCGCCGACATCGCCACATATCCCGTTTCCATCACCATGTAAGGGACAAATATCCATGCCATCGCCCTTAGGAATTCACTTGGCCGTTTCTCAATTTGCATCAGGTACCCCGACAAAATCAAGAATACCGGCATGTGAAACGTGTATACCCATTGCTTCGCCAACGGATATTTTTCACTGAAGAACACCAGGTGGAAGGCTATCATCAGCAAGATGCAGACACACTTCAGGTAATCGATTTCTCCGATACGTTTTCCGTTCATGATATTTGAGACTTTTTTATTTGAAAGACCAAAAATACGGAAATAAATCATACGATGTAAAAAAAGTACCCACTAAAACGCACCTATATGCATAGGTCTACGCACATAAATGCGCAAGAACATGCAAGTATCTCCACCAGTCGATGGTATCGTATGTAAAGGCGGCATTCATAAAAAGAAATGCCACACTGTTTTCTGATGAAAGTCTATTAAGAAAACAGTGTGGCAAAACAAAAGACAGGTCAATCAACAGAAGAAAAGCTATCGTTAAAAGCCATGATGGGCCAGCTTGCTCTGATTCATGTCAAAATCAAAACTCATCCCTTTAAAACCGGGAAGTGATGTCTGACCTTCGCTTTCGCCCAACAAGATTTCTGCAGCATGAAAATCGAACTTCATATTGCCGGATTCTACAGCATAAGCAGCAGTATTGCCAGCCTCAACTTTTACTTCTACCAGCAAAGGCTGAGCTTCTTCTTCGGTAGATGAAGGAAGGGTCACGGATAATTTCAAAGATTCGGGATGCATGACAAATACCACACTATCCTTATTGGCAGTCAGTGTCGGTTCGTACCCGATTTTATAATTGACATCACCTACTGCTTCTACAATTTGGTCTGCCAATGCTTCATCTCCGACAACCGAAAGTACAATGTCTTTAATGGGGAAATTGGTAAAACTGATGGTATCATCGGCCACACTGGCAGAAACATCGGTTCCGGCAGGAGTCTCTTCACCTTCTCCGGTATCTTCTCCTTCCAGCGGATTGACACTGCTCATTACCACTTTACCCGTATAATCGCCGAACATGGCATCTGTTGTCACTTCATCGGGTACCTGTGGAGTGTTTTCATCATCGCTGCAAGCCGAGAAGCTTATAGCACATCCCATTAATAACATTGAAACAAAAACTCGTACAGGTTTAATTACTTTTTTCATTTTTCTACGGTTTAAAAATTAATTAATACAGTTTATCTACGACTTCCTTGCAATCGTTTCGCGCAGTAAATGCAAAAGCGCCTTAAATCTTGCACGGCTCAATTGTTAAACAATATTTCACTGCTGGAAGTCAAATCATTAGACTCCCCTTTTCACAAAGAAAACTCATTTTGCAAATTGAGTTTCCATCCCAACCCTAGAAGCAATATGTTTCATAACAAACAATAATTGGATTCAGGTTTATTAACATATCCATGCGCAGTATTTCCCGTCCGATTGCTTTATCCTGAAAACAAGAGTTACCATTGATATACAATTATGGATGAGCATACGCGTAAAAGAATTATAGCCTTTACTTCACAATCGGTCAAACAATATGGTATCCGTGCTGTACGTATGGACATCATAGCCCGGCACACAAACGTGTCCAAACGTACCATATATCAAGTATTTGCAACCAAAGACAATTTGATAAACACTTGCCTGGAAGCCTATTCAGGTCGTATGCAAAACCGGTTTCAGCTCATAGCATACAATAATCCCGATCCGTTGGCATGCCTTTGGGAAACATGCAAGGCATACATAGAGAACCTGTATAAAGGGGAATGCATTTTCTGGTTGGATATCTATCGGCATTATCAAGGGATATACCTTGCTATTAACCAAATATGGTGGGACGAACTGAAAAAAAGTATTGCAGCATGCCAGTCAACCCACCGCATCCAGGCAAGCTTGGATACGGATATTTTTCTCCGTTCATTTACGGAATTGCTATACAATGCACGACTCGCGGAATGTGCTCCGGAAATGCTTCACTATGCAGCTTCCCTTATGCTAAAAGGAGTAATAGTTCCGCAAGCCGGAAGCAAGCTCAATCAATCCAAGAGTATTGTTTTCTGATAAAGAATTGAGAAATTCTATGTTTGAAATGTCAGGCATGTGGCTCTTAGCATTGCAGACGATGATATACACCTACGCTTTTTCTCATCATCCATTTCTTAATTTGTAAATTTCTACAGAATCCTTTTGGTTTACAAAATACACTTTTAGTACGCCCGAAAAAAAGCAGCCCCACATTTGAATAATTAAATCCGGAGCAATAGGTTTAAATAGCAAAACGATAAAGTTTAAACAAAACTGATTATTAGCTATTTATGAAAGCATATAAAATTGATTCAATTTAATTGAATTGAAGTAAATCTGGGATAAATGGGAACAATTGGGGAACAATTCACTATCTTTGCAGTGTTCAATCCAGAAATAAAATCGAAGCTTATGAAAGTGACCGCATTCATACGGGAAACGGCAAAGAAGAATGATTTGGAGACCCAAGCAACCATCTATTTCCGTCTGTGTGATGGAAAGAAGGACATTAAGGCAACAAGTGAACTTTCAGCCCCAACCATTGGAGTCCGGAAAAGCAGAGATACAAAGGTCGTGTGGCTTTGATGCCAGAAGATGAAAAGACAGACTTGAACCATAAGGTACAAGCGTTGACCCGAATTTGGTTTCGTCGGTATCAGGGCATAACAAGGACTTTCGCCGTTATAGAGAAAAAGACTGCGGTATTGAACGGTCATACATAAATGAATGAATGGCGAAGTTATCTTACCAAAGCAGACTAAAGAAGATACGAACATAATAGCTTACGAATATGGATAAAAACATTATCATAGAAGAAGTCAATGCCGAATATCTGAAAGGATTTATATACTATATCCGGGGTGTTCGAGTAATGCTTGATATGGATTTGGCTAAAATCTATGGTTACAGCACCAAAGATTTCAATCGTCAGGTAAAGAACAACATTGAGAAGTTCGAGCAAGACTTCATGTTTCAGTTGACCGATGAGGAGTGCGAAATCTTGAGGTGCAAAAATTCCACCTCAAGTTGGGGAGGTCGCAGATACAATCCATACGCCTTTACGGAGCAAGGAATTTATATGCTTATGACCGTCTTGAAAGGTGAGTTGGCAACCAAGCAAAGTAAAGCCTTGATTCGCATCTTTAAGCAGATGAAGGACTACATTGTTGACAACCAGCCGTTGTTGGGACAGAGGGAATATCTCCAACTGTCTTTGCAAACAACCCAGAACACACAAGACTTGCTTGATTTGCGAAATTCCTTATCTGCCGTTGATGACAAGGTTGCCAGTATAATAGATACATTGGGCAATGTTGTAACGAAGTCGGAACTGGCGAATGTCATGCTTGACTTTAGCAATCCTACCGTCAGAAGGGGCTGGCTGATACTCAACGGCCAACCTGTAGAATCCGATTTGGCTTACCAACAGATTTATGCTACAGCCAAGAAAACCATCTTCGTTGTGGACAATTATATCGGATTAAAGACATTGGTACTTTTGAAAGAGGTTTCTGCCAATGTGAAGATTACTGTATTCTCAGACAATATCGGCAATCGACTACATCAGGCGGAGTTTAATGACTTCTGTCGGGAATATCCCGATGTTTCTGTTTCGCTGCAAACATCCGGCGGTATATTCCATGACAGATATATTGTCATTGATTACCAAACAGCCGATGAGCAGATTTATCATTGCGGTGCTTCATCCAAAGACGGAGGGAATAAAGTTACGACCATTACAGCCGTTACCGATGGATGCATTTATCCCCCCGTGATAGACCAACTTCTGAATAATCCAGTATTAGTATTACGGTAAAGTCTTGCCAAAATGAGATTTCAAGCATAGCGATAAACGAGATTAATTCAATATCCATTTCGTTTCTTTTGTTTACGGTTTCGCTGAAATAAGCGAAACGCAAATCATTGAATTTTAGCGAAATCCAATTATACTTTTGCACCATCGTTCCGATACGGGAGAGGTGGTGCAATCGTTTATTATGCTGCCGAAGCGGTTGTATCAAACAATCCGGCGGCATTGATTTTGATTATGACAGACTTGATGCAAATTATCTCCAACGGCGCAGCCAATATTAAACTGGAGATTACAGGCGAGGACTTGCGCGTATTCTCGGACGAGCTCATCAATCGCGCGATAAACGAAGTGGCATTGGCTTTCCGTGCAGCGGATGAAGAACGGCTACTAAGCCGGGAAGAAGTAAAGGATATGTGCGGAGTGTGCGATGCGACCTTATGGCATTGGAACAAACGAAACTACCTGAAAGCCGTCAAGGTAGGCAGTAAGGTAAAATACCGATTGTCAGATGTAAAACGCATATTAGGTGGAACGAATAAAACGGTCAGTGATGGAAGTAAATAAAAATACCGTTCCACAAAATGGGAAAGTGGAAGATGAATATGTACGTATCGGCACCACACTGTTCCGAATATTGAACCAACCGATGATGAACGGCTCGTTTCGCAAAATGCGTGTGGAGTGGAAGATGAGTGTGTTCCGGCAAGACCATAGCAAGGATGAAGCGGCTCAGATACCCAAGTACGATGGATTCTGCACCATGCCCAGCCATACGAACTACCGCCACAACGTGAACAATTTTTACAATCTCTATAAGCCGATAACCCATATACCGGCAGAAGGAGATTTCCAACATATCTGTTCTTTGGTGGAACATATCTTTGGTGAGCAGTATGAGTTGGGGATGGACTACCTTCAACTGTTATATCTGAAACCGACACAGAAATTGCCGATACTTCTGTTGGTATCTGAAGAACGTAATACAGGAAAGAGTACATTCCTGAACTTTCTGAAAGCAATGTTTCAGGAAAATGTCACGTTCAATACGAATGAGGATTTTCGTAGCCAGTTCAATGCGGATTGGGCAGGCAAACTGATGATAGTTGTGGATGAAGTGTTGCCCAACCGCCGTGAGGATAGCGAACGGTTGAAAAACTTGAGTACGGCACATTCCTACAAGATGGAAGCCAAAGGCAAAGACCGCTATGAAGTATAGTTCTTCGCCAAGTTCGTGCTATGTTCCAATAACGAGAACTTCCCCGTTTACATTGAGCCAGAGGAAACACGCTATTGGGTGAGAAAGGTCAGCCGGTTAGAGAAAGATGACACATCATTCTTGCAGAAACTGAAAGATAAGATTCCGGCTTTCCTATACCACCTGCAACATCGGAACTTGACCACCAAAGAAGAAAGCCGCATGTGGTTTGCACCGTCACTTATCCGCACGGAAGCACTGGAGAAAATCATCCGTTGTAACCGTAGCCGCATTGAGCTTGATATGGCAGAACTGTTGCTTGACATCATGGACACGATGCAGGTGGATGTGGTGGATTTCTGCATTAATGACCTGTTGGCATTGTTCAACTATTCGATGATAAGAGTGGAACGCCATCAGGTGAGGAATGTCCTGCAACAATGCTGGAAGCTGGAGCCTGCTCCCAATGCGCTATCTTATTCCACTTACCAAATATCCGTGTTGCCGGGGCAGAAGTATTCCGCATCATCCAAGAAAGTGGGACGCTTTTATACCGTTACCCGTGAAAAGTTGAAAGACTACCGTTGAATCTGTTGAGTCTGATGAAACATAAGAAAGAACGTATGTATATGGCATCTATCATTCAACAACACCCTCAACAGATTTCAACGGAAAGCCTTGCCTGCCAAAAGAGGAAATCGGTTGCTGACAACTCTTCCCGATGTGAAGCGACCTCTTTTTTCTTCCCTATTTTCGTGCCCCATTCAACAGACTCAACAAAATCAACGGTGGAATCTGTTTCAGACATCACGACCATAATAACGGATGGTGTGACAGAAGCAGCAATAATGTATGGAGGGGTGGCAAGCGGTACCAAGATACGTATCATACGTATCTGTGGTGCGAAGTTCGCTGCCACCCCTCCCCATCAAAACAGAAACGCAGAATGATAACCAAAGTAAGATACAGCAAGAATCCGGGCAAGACCATCGACTACATACTCAATCCCAAGAAAGGGGCGCACGTAGTCATTGCCCGTGGAGTGAGTGGCCTTACCGATATTGGCATACTCACCGAAGACTTCAACCGCCAGTATGCATTGCGTCCGTCACTAAAAGTGAAAGCCGTACATATTCCAATCTCATTTCATGTCAATGACACGGCTATGCTTGAAGTTCATGCCGAAGAAATAATTGGAGATTGGATAAGGCACATGGAACGGCATGGCTATCGCTTTGACCAATTCATTGTCGGTCGCCATCACGACAAGGATGACAAGAATCCGCACTTCCATTTTCTGGCCAATGTGGTGTTGGACGACGGCACACGCGTCAATCTTGCCAATATTGGAAAGGCTGCAAAAGAGGCATCCATTTCCATAACGGAGCAATGGGGATTGACACCCGCCAATCATCGGAGGAGGATACAAACGAAAGATAAACAGGACAGCAATAAGGATAAAAGTTGGACAGCAGAAATACGCAGTCACGGACAGCAGAATTTTATTGAACGGAACAATAGTGCTGTACCCAGTAGGTACACCGACTCAGACTTTACAGCAATCAATAATGGGGAAACTGCAATGACAACCATTGGTGGCAATTTGATGGAAGGAATAACCGAACTTATCATTCAACCGACAGTTGCTCGGATAGGTACAGGCAGCGGCACCAGTGACAATACGCTTAACCATGACAAGGACAAGAATAAACAACGAAAAGGAGGACGCAAAAGATGAAAACAGAAAACGATAACAAGCGCACTAAGCGCAAGGAAATACAGTTCAGTGAATCAGAATATGCTATGATTGAGAAGAAAGCCAATGCCGCACGGTTATCTATGGCGGCATTCATCCGCGAAGCCGCATTGGGTAAAGAACTGTCAGCCGCACTCACCATAGAAGAAAGCGAGCGGATGAAGCGAACGGCTAACATCAGCTACAAGATGCAAGTCAATCTCAATCAGATTGCGCGGCTGGCTAACATTCACGGCTTAGCTTTTGTAATGGAAGCCATCCGGGAGTACATCAGCCGAACCAACGAATATTTCAAGACTGGCACATGGCGTGAAATGAATTTGTCTGCCTACGAATCCGAACAGAAACAGCGGGAGCAACTTACCGCAAAAGTGCGTGAACTTCAAGAGAAAAATGCGGAATTACAGAAAGCGGCGACCAACTATTACCTTTATACCGCCGAGGGTGAACGTCTTTTTTGCGAGCGGCATAACTGCCGGATTTATCCCGATAACCGAGGTGTCTACTGGCATTTCAAGGTCGCCGATTATCCGGCTTATACACTTCCGACTGAAATCAGTCGGGCATACCTTAATCATGAGATTTCGATACGGGATGTGTATGTGTATTGGCGAAAGAACGAAAGTCGTATGTAATTTTACATATGAAGGATTGCTTTTGATGCAGTAACAATAGGCGAATAATAATCCTCATCCCATTTTTTGTTTGGCGCAGAAAAATGATAGCAATCTATAAAATTATATTCTCTATAACGAGTAATCAGTTTTTGTGCGCAAACTTGACCTTTATTTCCATAGTGGGTGGGATATTTTAATTCGCCTAAAAATTTGTACCTATCCTTTTTCTCATCTTCATTTAGATTCATTCCTATTATTAAATCGGGATTTAATATCTCTATTTCTTTTGCAAAATAATTTTCTGGTAACATAGAACTTATTCTTAAAAAACTATCAATTAGTGCATCGTCTGATACCCAATTACCCGATTCATTTGAAAATTTAGATAAATTCATAAAAGCGTAACTTATTCCGTTTGGAGTTGCAAAATCCTTACTTATTTCAGTCGCATAAGGTATATTTTTGTAATCCACGTAATTATGTTGCAACCCATAAACCACATATAGCATTAGTGCATGGAATTTATGTTCATTAAGAGTTTTGTTACCAATTTTCCCCGACTTTATAGCATTAAACAACTCTTCGATGTAATCACCAGATACTTCTAAAGCTTCTTTGCCAATAAAAAGAATCTTTATTTTTTGATGCGTATAGTAAGGATAAAAGCCATCGGAAACATAAAGAGATGATAAGTCAGAAGCACAGTTTTTACATACAAAATTATGCCACTCTCTATTTAATTCGTCTATTGCTTGCTTTAGAGAGAGTTCGTTATTTGGGTAATTTATTGATATTGAGCTTTTCATTTTAACATGACTTTAGTTTATATCCAAGAGAAGAGAATTTCTTCTTATAATTATACCCAATACCTTCTAATGAGTATAAGAATGGAGTAAATTCCTTTTCCATTTTATCTAAAAAGGCTTTAGGGTTGCCTTGCACTATTCTTAATTTATTCTTTAATGATTTAGCTTTTTGTTGATTTGAAATAAATTTCCCTGCCAAATTATCAATCGCATTATAAATGTCACCATAAAGACTTCTCTTATCTATGATAACGCTTGTTTCAGAAGTTTGGTGGTCACCTAATATGTGAATTGAATATAGCAAAGTTACAAATGCATTCGATTGAGCACGTTGAGATGCCATTAGGCCAACCAATCCATTATAACCTGAGATTTTTGCCCACTTGTCCATTAGCAACCTATTCCGTTTACGTATTTCTTTATTTAATACATACCAAAAATATTCTCTGTCATCCTCAGAAATTATGCCATATTTAACATTATATTCAACCATGTCAACTAATGGCTGAAATGTTCTAGGATTTTTGTTAAATCCCCAATGAAACCATACTCTATGATTAGCGAACCTCATGTTCTTTAATTTGGGGTCATTCTTAATACATAAAGGCGTTCCAACTTGACCTCCTTTAGTTGATGGAAAGTTTGTATAATCTATATATGAATTAACCAGATAGTAGAATTCTTCTATTTCTTTATTTGCTTGTTCATAAGGAACGAAAGGGAATATACGCCGCATATCATTTGTGTGATCCTCTTTTCCATGAGCAAACAGAAGAAAAGGTATTAGTAATAAAGCAAGGAATAATATGCACTTATGTACTACAAACTTCATATCTAAAAGATTAATTCCAAAGACTCGATATTGAATGCCACAAACTTGCAAACCAATTTCCTATGGAAGCAAATACAGAAGAAAACCATAGTGACGTTTTTTGCCAAAAAGAAGGCTGTGAAGCATCCAATTTCTCCTTCTCAAGTTCTTCTAACTTTGCATGTATATTGCTTGCAACTGATTTTGAATCATGAAAGGTTATCTTTCCTCCATTTTCTACCGAATACAAATAAGCTTTTGTATTGTCTTCAGAATCTAAAGAATACGTAAGCACTGTTTTTGAAGGACCTGACAGAACGACTTTTATGTAATCCCTTGACTCGTCCGCAGATAGAACATAAGGTTGATATTCTAAGCTATCTCCTTCAAATTCACATAGTACCTTTCCATTTATATATGCATGGTTTAATATAGTGTCTGTATTGTTTTCTATGGTTGGGCAAGTGAGTTGTAAAGAATCAACGAGGGTTTGGCTGTTTTCCATAGCATTGCTTCGTAACGTTATTGTATTATCATTCTCGACATATTTGTCCTTACAATATGATACTATATCTTCCAAGTCATCTTCTGTTAAAGTGTATTCAGATAATCCTCGAAATTCACCGGATTTAATCATTCCATAATCAAGGTTATCTTTTATTCTATACACTTCTCCTTCAATCAATGGAGATAAAAATAGATACATCAAATTGGGATTAGCTTTAAAGCAATCTACATCATTCATTATGTCATCAATATGCAATCCGTCCTTATAAAATTGTTGATTTTGTCTGATTACTATTTTTTCCCCATCATAATGTTCACGATATACTTTTATATCATTAATATTGAATCCATATTTATTGTCAACCTTAAAAAAGAAATCACTTTTAAGTATAGGTGCTCCCCATATCCATAGCCCATACCACGGATGACGAAAATATTCTTGTACGTATAATAAGTGAGCATAACTATTCCAAAAAGAGTTCTGATTATTGTCTCTTATTGCATATGCAATAATGCTGTTTAGACTTAATCCTCGTGTGGAATAAACTGCATCGGACAATTTCTTATAAATGGTCTGATACTGTTTTATGTCATCCAATATATTTGCAGAAAACATCACCATAGCATCCTTATTATCCATATTCGGATTATCAATGCCTAAGCGAAGCAGTTCGTATGCCTGTGGCGGATTTTTTATATCGCTCAAAGTAGTTATAACACATTGCAGCAAAGCAGCTCCATTATTTGGCAAATTTTTCAATGCCACATTTATCAATTCTTGTTTTTCCGATGGGTTTAGGCTGGTATCATATGCAAGCATTGCTAATGCTACACACCCAGATTTCTCATCATAGCGGAATATAGGAGTTCTGTTATACCTATTTATATATTCTTGTAAATACGGTTTTGCCTTATCATAATTGTCTAAATCAACATAAGCCATGCCCACATGATAATAGTAATCAGTAAGAAAGGCAAAAGTGTTCCGATTATCAAGCAATAAACGTAACCTTTTGTTGGCATCAGGTTCTTTGCAAATATCGCTAAACCAAATCGCATTTTTTTCTGTTAAGCGCACCTGCTCTTTGAGTCCATACTTATGAAATAGATTATATTCCAAATCTAATGCCTTCTTTCTTAATTGTATATAGTCATTCATGTCTTTCTTTCTCAACTCCCATAGTGATTGAAGTTCTCCTATATTCTGTTCGTTTTGAGCAGATTTATACTCAACTGAGGTGCGAGCCGCAGTCAACAGAAGCATAAAACCCATTTGGAGTTTAGAGGATTTAGAGGAGCCTGAAAAAAGCAAAAGAGTAGGATCTAAAGCATTCGACAATGATTGCCATAGCATTCCATCTTCTTTCATGTCATTGACTCGTCTGAGTATATTCCGCTCCTCTTCTGTGATTTGAAGGTTTCCTACTGTTTCAAGCAAGCTACCACGGAAATCAGCAATCTCATACAGATTGCTAACATGTTCCATTGTTAGGTTGTTTATTAGCTGGTCTGTTTCGTGATCAAGGACTATTATAGACTTATTATTTATTATATTAGTCAATGAGTTTATGCAATAATTCATCTGGGCAATGACCATGTCCTTATCGGATTGAGCAAATGTATAGGAAACATTGGAAAAGATTATGGCCAATGTTAGGGCAACTGCTTTTATGTTGGATGGGATTTTCATATTATTGCGCCTTTTATTATCGTTTAATCAAATGTTATTCTTTTTAATTCCGCTCCACAGACTTGCCCTGTGGGAACAAAACGGGAACATTCTTAAAAGAGAAAAAGGATAAGTCGTTTATTACTAACTACTTATCCTTTTACCTTGTACCCAGACCCGGGGTCGAACCGGGATGGATTTTACTCCACTGGTGTTTGAGACCAGCGCGTCTACCGATTCCGCCATCTGGGCATTCCGTTGAATTGCGGTGCAAAGATAGACAAATCTTTTGAAATTACAAAGGATATGAATAAAAAAGTGAAAAAAAATTTGTCTAACACTATTTAGAAGCGTATCGAGTGGTTTATTCAAAATAATCTGCTATCTTAGCATAAACTTTTAAAGCCACCCTGATTATCATGAACAACAACTACTATTGTATCATTATGGCCGGAGGAATGGGAAGACGGTTTTGGCCGTACAGCAGGAAAAATCTGCCCAAACAATTCTTGGATTTCTTCGGAACAGGCCAAACTTTATTGCAACAGACATTCGACCGTTACAAACAAATCATTCCACCGACAAACATTTACATTACAACACACAAAGATTACAAGCAGCTGGTGTGCGAATTACTTCCGGAGCTTCCAGAAGAACAGTTGATTGTAGAAGAAGAAAGGCGCAACACAGCCCCTTCCATTGCATACGCTTCGCACATCATCCAGCAAGTTAACCCGAACGCGACTATCGTGGTAGCACCTTCGGACCATCTTATTCTGAAGTTTGAAGAATTTAAAGAAGCCATCTTGAAAGGATTGGACTTTGCATCGAAGAACGATATTCTGGTAACATTGGGCATCAAACCCAATCGTCCGGATACAGGATACGGTTATATCCAGATAGATGAAGAGAAAGAAGGAGATTTCTATAAAGTAAAGACTTTCATCGAAAAACCTGCACGGGAGTTTGCCGAAATATTCATCCAAAGTGACGAGTTTTATTGGAACTCCGGCATTTTCGTATGGCACGTCAATACGATTCTGAAAGCTTTCCATGAAATCATGGCAGAAATATGTCCGCGCGTTGAATGTGACAAACCAGACTTTACCTCCTGCCCCAACATTTCCATTGATTACAGCATTATGGAAAAAGCCAACAACGTATACGTACAACTATGTGACTTCGGCTGGGCAGATTTAGGTACATGGGAATCTTTGTATGATGCATCTCCCAAAGACACCCACCAGAATGTCATCATTCATAGTAACACCTTATTATATAATTGCAAGGACAACATTATTTCCATACCAGAAGGGCAATTAGCCGTTATTCAAGGTCTGGAAGGTTATTTGGTTGCCGCAAGCGACAATGCATTGCTCATTTGCAAGAAAGATGACCAAGATGCCATGCGCAAATTTATCAACGATGTAGAAATGAAATTCGGGGAGAAATACTCCTGAATTCCACTCACCACAGATTACACAGACTATAAAAAGGAATTATCCTACCATGTGTGTGTAATCTGTGATGGGCAAAAAAGCATCAATACTCGAAAGTAATGCCAATAGTGGGAAGCAAGGTCCCACTTTCCTGTTTGATGGACTTCATCACATAACGCTGTTCGGCCAGTGAAGCAGAAGGATTTTCTATTTCCCCGGTGCTCATCAAGACATCGGGCTGGCGCAGCTTACTTGCCGTTATATTCTGAATATCAAGATAAATGCCAAACATACATTTCTTCCAATAAAACATCTTGTCGACCCGAACATCCAATTGGCCAAAAGCAGGAAGACGCCCTGTATTATACCGGCTGTAATCATAATACGCCTTGCCTTGTGCATTCCAAGCCGTTACTAACGATGATTTCTCCACATCATAAGGTGTATAAGGCGACCCTCCTATACAACATACTTTCATACCCACGCTCCATTGTTTAGGGAAATTATATGTCCCGCTCACATTGAATATAAACCGATTATCCCATGCCGAAGGCACATAAGTATCTTGATTGTTTTTACGGAACTCACTTTTAAATACAGTGAGCGAAGAAGACAAGTTCAAACGCTGGACAAGCAACCATTTAAACATCACCTCTACACCATACGAACGTCCTTCAGCATCTGAAACAAGAGTCTCATTTCCAATAACCCCGTAATCATTTCCCTTACACGACAAAGGGATACCATCGGCTACAGACAATGGCATGTTCTTATACAATTTATAAAATCCTTCTGCCGACACTTCCACCGTCTCATTCGGATGCCAAGTCAGTCCGGCACTGGTCTGCGATACCGAAGTATAATTCAAATGACGATTTGCATATCGTCCATACTCATCCTTGAAGCCCAATGCTGTATATTGCGGGAGCTGGTAATACAGTCCCGTATGCCCGCTTAAAAACAAGCCCTCTGCCAGTCTCCATGATACAGACAAGCGTGGAGACAGCTGCCGGTCCAGTTTCTTCATCTTATCACTATAATTATTGGCATCGGCACGCACACCCAACGAAGCCGTAAAACGCTCGTCGGGAGCCGTATAGTCCATAGAAGCATATACTCCCCAACGGAATATCCCCAAATCGGTACGATAATCGTACAAATGTGCAGCATCGGTAAAAACCTGTTGATAGGTCGTATTAGTATATTGCAAATAACTCAGCTCTACTCCGGCGTTCAGCTTCCACACATTCCATCGTGACGTGTTTTCCAACCGGAACCGGGTTTCCTGCTCTACCGAGCGCAAACGTAACATCAGATTATCTTCACTGCTCTCATCATTGTCCCGGTATTTTAAATTTCGGTTGTTCAGGTAGCTATGGCTCAAAGTCACCGACTGAACGTGGGGACCGGCATAATGCCGATACACCCCTCCTACGGTATAAGTCTCCTGCTCTATCTTAGGCAAATAGCTCAAGAGATATTCGGCATCCTCCCCATTGATGTCCAAGTTCAACCTCATCCGGTCTATACCGCCCAAGCCTAAGACTGTAAGTTCATTATGAGCATCGAACCGGGTTTTCAACTTGAAAGAAGCATCTGTATATGCCGGAAGAAAAGGTAAGCCCAATAGTTTGAACAACATCTGTAAATACGACTGGCGCACCGACACTACATACGAAGTCTTGTCGCCCCAATGCCCGTTAGAAGTCAGTGAAACTTCCGAAGCTCCCAACGTTGCCTTTACAGAATTATGCTCCATATCCCCATCACGCAAACGAAAATCAAGCACCGAACTCAAGGCATTTCCCCGATTTGCCGGAAAAGCGCCACTATAAAACTTTACATTCCGTATCAGATCCGCATCAATCAAACCCACAGGGCCACCCGATGCCCCTTGCGTACTGAAATGATTGATATTGGGTATTTCTATCCCATCCAAAAAGAAACGGTTTTCCGAAGGACCTCCTCCACGTACAATCAAGTCATTACGGTACCCAACAGGCGAAAACGCTACTCCCGGATAATTCTGTACCACACGTGATATGTCACGGTTGGCGCCAGGAGCCTTTTCTATTTCCTGCATACCGATTACCCGCAAGCTGACCGGACTCTCAGCCACCCGTTGAAAAGGGGAAGCCGTAACGGTCACCTCGGAAAGCTGTGCACCTTCTTTTTCCATCTCGATCCAGATATGAGGTGTACGATGATTTACCCGATATTCAGCTGTTACGATTGTCTTATACCCTAACATGGAAGCCTGAAGGGAATAAATACCCGGCGGCACTTCTCCGATAATAAAATGTCCGTCGGCATCGGTTGCTGCACCGACACCCACACCCATAACCAGCACATTGACAAACTCCAACGGCTCACGTGTATCCCGGTCTATTACAGTTCCTTCAATCCTATACCTTGGCGATTGTGCGAAAATCATGCACCCAAGTGCTGCCAACAGGATACTGACATAAATCCTTTTTATCATAAAAGAAAAAATCTATCAACACAAAAAAGCCATCCTTCAGGGGATGGCTTTTTATGCTATATTATATAAGTAGGAGGGGGATTTTATCAAGCATTGCCTTCCCAGGCTTCATGTATAGCAGCGGCTATCTTCTTAAATTCCTCATCGCTCAGCTGCAACTTCGGATTAGAGAACAACATGTCTTTTTCACTTTGCATCGGAATCAGATGAATATGTGCATGAGGTACTTCCAACCCCAATACAGCTTCGCCTACCTTCCGGCAAGGAAAGACTTTCTGGATGGCCAATGCCACATGCTTGGCAAATACATGCATCGCCGCCAGTTCTTCGTCTTCCAAATCAAAGATGTAATCTACTTCCCGTTTCGGGACAACCAATGTATGTCCCTTTACCATCGGGTTAATGTCGAGGAAAGCATAAAAGCGGTCATCTTCTGCCACTTTATAGCTGGGGATTTCTCCCGCAATGATTTTACTGAATATAGTTGCCATACAATTGTGTAAGTTTTTGAGTTTTTGAGTTTGTAAGTTCTTTAGTTTTTAAGTTTTTAAGTTTGTAAGTTTTTGAGTTTGTAAGCCTTTAAGTCCTTTCGTTTCAGGGAGCTTAAGTTTATAAGTTGAAATACAGCTAAACTCAAAAGCTCAAGAACTAAAAAAACTAAAGAACTTAAGAACTTAAGAACTAAAAAACTAAAGAACTTAATATATCAAAGAAGGCAAACTTGCATACATGCGCAAGCCTGCCTTACCGTTAAAATGAAATTCCTGTTACTTCCAGACTGATTTTCCCCTGTGGAATGGTTATTTCAGCCACATCACCCACTTTCTTGCCCAGCAAGCCTTGTGCAATCGGTGTATTGACCGAAATCTTTCCCTGCTTCAGGTTGGCTTCTGTTTCCGACACGATAGTGTATGCCATTTTCATACCTGTCTTGACATTCTTCAGTTCCACACGGCTCAGAATCTGCACAGTATCCGCCTTCAGTTTCGATGTGTCAATGATTTTAGCATCGCCGATAGTAGCCTTCAACTGATTGATTTTCATTTCCAGCATAGCCTGAGCCTCTTTTGCTGCATCATATTCAGCATTTTCCGACAAGTCTCCTTTATCACGTGCCTCGGCAATAGCCGCCACCACTTTAGGGCGTTCCACTGCTTCCAGATGTTTCAATTCGGCCACCAGTTTCTGATAACCTTCTTCTGACATATAAGCCATAATGTTTTCCTCCTTTAATTTTTCGTTTATATTCTTACTTATAAAACAAAAAAGAATTCCGATACATAATTACGTATCGGAACCCTTCCTATGTTGATTTGCGACAAAGGTAAATCTTTTTATAATACCAGTCAAGTGTTGGAGCACTGTATTTTCACATGCTTTGCAACATGTTATAATAATTTCTTAATCTCCGCGTCCAAATCAGTATCAGCCCCTATCCTCAAACTCAACTCGTTGCTCCGGTTGACCAGGAAACTTGCCGGCAACTGGGATACTCCATACAGACGAAGAAACGTTGAATACGGACCTTGAGGGTCACGCACGCAAATCCATGGCAAATTATCTGCTGCTGTTTTCCAGAAATGCTCATCAGTATCCAGCGAAATCTGATAAATCTCCAGCCCTTGCTCCTTATACTTATTATATACTTCGCGCAACAATAAATTACGTGCACCCGACTCGGATGCTCCATACACCGTGAAGTCGATTAGCACCACTTTGCCTTTCAGGTCGGTCAAGTGATGCAGGTTCCCATTCTCATCACGCAAGGGAATGTCAATAATCGAGGTTTCCTCCACCTTGTCCATCGGAATCTCCAAGGGTTTCACTTGCGGCGCACGTGTATTCTTCATCCCTTTTATTACCATGTTATACAGGTTGCGCGAACGGTCGGCATGAGGATACATATTGTTCATGCTCGTAGCTACCGCCGCAAAGCATTTTACATCCTCCTTACTGGTAAGCGGATCGAAAATCATATACCCGTTCAATTCCTGGAACAAAGCGAAATAAGCGTATGACTTGTTAGGGCCGGCAAAAATATACTTGTGCTTCACCGTATCCTTATAGGCCGTCACAATCTTCTGTATACTGTCTTGGGCTATGCCGATGGGCAGTCCCGACCGCGCCACGCGGTTGACACGCTCCTGCAAGCCAGCCTGAAGCAATACCAGCTCCTTTATCTTGGTATTGTTTTCCGAACCTTCTATCTCATATCCTGTAGCAAAATTGCCCAAACCGGCATGCACTTTCACCGCTTCGGTAGAATCAACGGCAAAATTAATCACCTTGTTATCAATGCGCAAACGATAGTAATCGGGAGCATCCGGACGAGCAACGGAGAAGCTGAATCCTCCTTCTTCATCCAGTTTGATAGAATCAAGCGGAACGATGCGTTCCAGTCCGGTCTGTTCCAAATACAACATTTTGTCGGCCGCGTCGGTTATTTCACCTTCAACGGTAAAAGCAGGCTCGTTGTTGCAGGCGGTAATGCCTGCCAACAACAGAGCTGCGGCGATATAAGCATTTCTTTTCATTCTAAAAACCTGTTTTACTTCGGAGTGCAAAGATACGGCTTTTCATGGTTTCACAAAGCTTTTCGAAAAAGTTCTTGTACGAAAAAAAGAACTTTAACGCACGAAAGGCTTAAAAGCCTGCTTCCTGATGCTTTACAGTGCCGGAGAGGGGCAACCGCTTGCGGCGGCACGCGCAACCGCCTGCATCGGGCTGAGCATGTATATCCGGAGGGAAAGGCATAAAATAGCATAAAAACGGGCGAAGTGTAAAAGTTTTGCCTCATCTTCACCCGATTACTGCAAGATTATTCGTATCTTTGCGCGATTTATAGTCGAAAATTATATTAAAACATTATTTATGATCAATCCTATTGTTAAGACGATCGAGCTTCCTGATGGCAGAACCATCACGCTCGAAACGGGAAAGCTGGCAAAACAGGCAGATGGTGCTGTTACGCTGCGCATGGGTAACACCGTGTTGTTGGCTACTGTTTGTGCAGCAAAAGATGCAGTTCCCGGTACAGATTTCATGCCGCTTCAGGTAGAGTACAAAGAAAAATATTCTGCGTTCGGACGTTTTCCTGGCGGTTTCACTAAACGCGAAGGCAAGGCATCAGACTATGAAATCCTTACCTGCCGCCTTGTAGACCGCGCCTTGCGTCCGTTGTTCCCCGACAACTTCCATGCCGAAGTTTACGTGAACATCATTCTGTTCTCTGCCGACGGCGTCGATATGCCTGATGCATTGGCTGGACTTGCCGCATCGGCTGCGCTTGCCGTATCGGATATCCCGTTCGGCGGACCAATCTCGGAAGTACGTGTAGCACGCATCAACGGCAAGTTCGTTATCGACCCGACTTTCGAGCAACTGGAGCAGGCAGATATGGACCTGATGGTAGCCGCTACGTACGAGAACATCATGATGGTGGAAGGTGAAATGAACGAAGTAAGCGAACAAGACTTGCTGGAAGCCCTGAAAGCCGCACACGAAGCCATCAAAGTACATTGCAAGGCACAGATGGAACTGATGGAAGAAGTCGGTTCTACCGTAAAACGCGAATATTGCCACGAAGAAAACGACGAAGACCTGCGCAAGGCAGTTCACGAAGCTTGTTACGCCAAGGCATACGCCATCGCCGAATCGGGCAACAAAAACAAACATGAACGCGAGGCAGCCTTTACAGCAATCTGCGATGAATTCAAGGCCCAGTTCAGCGAAGAGGAACTGGAAGAAAAGGGTCCGATGATTGACCGCTATTATCACGATGTGGAAAAAGAAGCGATGCGCCGTTGCATCCTCGATGAAGGCAAACGTCTGGACGGACGTAAGACGACCGACATCCGCCCCATCTGGTGCGAAGTAAGCCCACTTCCCTACCCACATGGCTCATCTATCTTTACACGCGGAGAAACCCAGTCACTCAGTACTGTCACATTGGGTACAAAAGCTGACGAGAAAATCGTCGATGATGTACTCGACCAGCACAAAGAACGCTTCCTGCTACACTATAACTTCCCGCCTTTCTCTACAGGCGAAGCCAAAGCACAACGCGGTGTAGGCCGTCGTGAAATCGGACACGGACACTTGGCATGGCGTGCACTGAAAGGGCAGATTCCTGCCGACTATCCTTATTGTGTCCGCGTAGTTTCCGACATCCTCGAATCAAACGGTTCTTCTTCTATGGCTACAGTATGTGCCGGAACACTTGCCCTGATGGATGCAGGTGTACCTATCAAGAATCCGGTATCAGGTATTGCAATGGGATTGATCAAGAACGCCGGAGAAGACAAATACGCCATCCTGTCAGACATCTTAGGAGATGAAGACCATCTGGGTGACATGGACTTCAAGGTAACCGGTACGAAAAACGGTATCACTGCTACCCAAATGGATATCAAGTGCGACGGACTGACCTACGACATTTTGGAAAAAGCATTGTTGCAAGCCAAAGAGGGCCGCGAATACATCTTAGGCAAACTGACCGAATGCATTGCCGAACCTCGTCCGGAACTGAAACCGAACGCACCGCGCATCGAAACCATGACGATTCCGAAAGAATTCATCGGAGCGGTAATCGGCCCGGGTGGAAAGATCATCCAAGGCATGCAGGAAGAGACAGGTGCTACTATCAGCATCGAAGAAACAGATGGCGTAGGACGCATCGAAATTGCCGGCTTGAACAAGAAATCCATCGATGATGCCGTACGCATGATTAAGAGCATCGTTGCCATCCCCGAAATAGGTGAGGTATACACAGGAAAGGTACGTTCCATCATGCCTTATGGAGCATTTGTTGAATTCCTTCCGGGAAAAGACGGTTTGCTGCACATCTCGGAAATCAGCTGGAAACGTTTGGAAACCATCGAAGAATCCGGACTGAAAGAAGGTGATGAAATTGAAGTAAAACTGCTGGATATCGACCCGAAAACCGGCAAGTTTAAATTGTCACACAAGGCATTGATGCCAAAACCAGAAGGAATGGCTGAAGAAAAGCCCAATCATCCGAAACGAGAGCACAAACCCCAGCCTCGTAAAGAAAAATAAGTGAATACATTTTTTTCATAATAATGATAATCTCCCTCTTTCTTGGGCTTTTCCCTTGAGAGAGGGAGATTTTTCATAAAAGCATCCAGATACCCAATTTCTTACCACGCGTTCAAATGTATCCGCTCTTCTGTATCGATGTTTTTTTGCTTGGGCAAGGCATCGGCAAACATCGCCATTTTGTCTTTATCGCCCGATTCGTCCACCTCTGCAACCAGCTTCTTGAATGCTGCCATGTTCTTTGCCAACGGAGCAATGACCTTGGCTATATTCTCCTGTCCACGCACCACGACAAACTCGAATTGCCGTAAATGGTCGTTGGCCGGTGCCTTGAACGCCGCACTAATAATTCGCTTTAAAGCCTCATCACTTACTTCACGGCCGGAAAAGTCGCGGATGATAGCCCCATCCGCTGTAAGATTATTAATCTTACACCAGACGAAGATAATAACACATACAGTTTAGTAATGCACGGCGAACGGAACGGATACAGCATACAGGAACGATGACATCAGCTAAATGCACAAATCCATACCGCTCCATAGTATATCTTAATTTCATCCGATAAATACAATCCATAAAAGCTACTTACAAACATTATACAACAATGATGCAAAATCAAATGTTCCTAAGCGAATTGAGGGCTTTCCCGTTGTCATTCTATGCGACGTAACCATGTCCCCATATAGGCGGAACGGACAAGTAAAGACATTCCAAGATAAAATAAACCTCTGCCAGACAGACTCTCACGAGCAGCTCCGGCAGAGGTTTTACTGAAAAGCACAATTATTATTATTCAAACTCAATTGGCTGCATTTCCGTGCATATTAGGATTCGTAGTCAATTCTGTTGACGGAATAGGAAGATACAGATTCCGTTCATAATTAAACGTTGCCGTACCTGTCAAACTTGTCTGTTCCACTTGGGCTGCATTCTTATTAATCAAATTGTCCAACATCCTTTCACGATCCGGATCATTTGGGTTATTATACCAACGCATCAAATTAAAGAAACGCCAGCCTTCCCAGTACAACTCAACCGAATATTCATGTTTCAGTGCACGACGAACTGTGTTTATTTCCATACCTTCACAAATGACAGAACCATTATTACCTACAACCCTTCCCACAACAGGATGATTAGCAATCAATTCGTCAACTGTTGGCAATTTCCCTCCTTCCAAATAAGACATACCGGCATCGGCTTCGGTCGTATTAAGTGCAACCGTGTTATTATTCGCACGATTGCGAACCAGTTGGATATAATTTTTTGCTGTTGCTTCATCACCTGTTTCCAGACAACATTCAGCGTACATCAACAAGATATCCGCATAACGAATCAGTCGGTCATTGATACCACTTTGTTCTACAGAACGAACTTTGTCCAAACTATATTTACGGCATCCAAACCACTTACCACGCCAAGCATCAAAGGTTCCACCAGAGAACAGTTCTTCATAAGGAAGCCACTTTCCTGACTTGCCTAAAAATTTACATCCATCAGGAATATACATACCCAAATAAGCACGCGGGTCAATAATTTTGCCTTCAGAATCCCGTTCAAACTCATTATACAAGGCAAGAGATGGCATTCCGTTCCACCAGCGTCCACATTCGGTAGAGTTGGGGGCAGACAATTCAAGTTCGCGGATTGTATTTTGCCCTGTCACGACCCAGCTGTTAAGGTCGCCTGGAGCTGCAGGATTAAAACCTTGTGTTTCGGTACTTTGACAAAACTGCACTTCAAACATCGATTCCTTATTATTTTCATTATCCTCAGTGGCATTATCACGATAATTATCCATCAATCCATACGCACCAGAATTGATGATTTGTTCCAAAACAGCTTTTGCCGAAGTCCAATCGGCATCACCAGCCTTCGCCGTTCCGTCAAGGATAGGACGTCCCATATAACATTTTGCCAAGAATGCCAAGGCGGATCCTTTCGTAGCACGTCCTTCATCATTTGTCCCCTCATAATTCCAAGCTGTCAACAATTCAGAAGCATCCTGAAAATCCTTGACCATACGCTGATAAATCTGTCCTGATTCAGCTGGAGGCAATGAATAATCAGCACCACCAGTAGTTACATAATCACGGTCTGGGATTTGATCTCCAAAGAAATAAACCAAATAAAAACGGCTTAACCCACGAAGGAAAATAGCTTCGCCACGCAGACGGTCATACAAATTCTTATCCTCCGTATTATTCAAATCGAATGCACCATCTTGATTTGCAGCCAATTTCTCCAAAGCAAGATTAGCAGCATACTGCAATGTATACATATCTTGGAAAGTCGTTGAAAGGCTTCCCAAATCAGCATTCACCGTGTATTGGGACAATCGTGCAGTTTCCGGTTCACCGGCAGCCGCACCACTTGTAAAAGCATATTCATCGCTCCGTGCATTCAACATAAACGGCATCCATCGTGCCCAGCCTCCAGCACGCTGCAACATGTTATACGCACCATTGACAGCATATGTCAGATGTTCCTTCGTATTATAATAATTCAATTCGCTATCTGCCGAAGGATTAGTAAACTCCATTTCCGGTTCACAAGAACTTAAAGTAAACAAAACACTTCCCAGACACGCTCCTATATAAATTTTCAAACGTTTCATAATTTTGCTATTTAATTGTTATGTGTTAGAATGTCAACTGGATACCAGCAAAAAATTCACGAGTCGCCCAATATGTATCTCCTGAATAATAGTAAGCACCATCCACACCACGATTCAAAGTTGAACCTCCATTCGGAACTTGCGGATCAAACATAGAATAACCTGTAATGGTAAACGGATTCTTGACACCCATATAAAGCCGTAACGATTCGATATGAATCTTTGAAAGCAAATTCTTATCAAAGGTATATCCCAACGTAATGCGGTTGCAACGGAAATAAGAACCATTTTCAATAAAATAATCAGATGCTTTTGTATGATTTCCGTTAGGATCGTTCAATACAGCACGTGCCACATCTGTATTAGTATTGGCAGGTAACGTGATGGTTTCACCTCCAGCTGTGGTAAATGTAACGTCATGAGCTCGGAAACGATCACCCATATCAAGCATTTGATTCTTAGCAGCATAACCACCCATTAATTCTGTTTTCCAGTTATTATAAATTTGGTTACCGAAATCTCCTTGCCACAACATAGAAAAATCAAAACCTTTATATTCTGCCGTAATATTCAAACCAAATGAACAATCAGGCAATGAAGAACCTATAAAGGTCTTGTCATCATCCGAAATCACTCCGTCTCCATTCAAGTCCACATACTTTATATCACCGGCACTAGCTGACTCTTGCAGGCGTACGCCTTTGTCATTGACATAATTGGCGGCTTCTTCATCAGTTCTGAACAATCCATCTGTCTTATAGCCCCAAAATTGTGCTACAGGTCTCCCCGCTACGGTCATAGTCACATTTCCAGTAGATGAACTACCTCCTGCAAGAGATTGATTGCTTCCCAGGCTGGTCACCTTATTCCGATAAAGCGAAAAGTTAGGAGAAATGGTAAAACTGAAATCACCGATTTTCTCGCGATAAGTAGCCGCAAGCTCAATACCCCAGTTGGTCATGCTACCTACATTCATATATACCGTATTGATATTACCGGTAGAACGAGGAAGCTGGACAGCCAAAAGCATATCTGTAGTTTTACGATTATAATAATCGAATACAAAACTCAGTTTATTATGAAACATATCCAAATCAAAGCCAACTCCTGCATCACGTGTAGTTTCCCATGACAAGTCCGGATTTGCAAAATTCTCAATCAAAGGTGCAGGTGCATTGGATACACTTCCGTCAGGATTAATCTGCCCGGGACCAAACGTATAATAACGGTTATCCGTTTCCACAACCGACTGATAATCATAGCGTCCCACAGCATTGGCACTACCAATCCATCCTAATGTTGCACGGATTTTCAGATTATCCAGCCAATGCGAAGTGGCATCTTTCATCCATTTTTCTTCACTGACTCTCCAGCCTATTGAGAATGAGGGGAAATATCCCCAGCGGTTTCCATCAGCAAACTTAGATGACTCATCTGCACGGAAGTTTGCAGTAATCATATATTTGCTGTTGTACGAATACATCACACGAGCAAGATAAGAAAAATAAGCCTCGTTATATTGTGAGCTGGTAATGATTTGACTGTCTGGATAACGACTTTCGATACCAAATCCACTATATTCATTACTACGGCCGGTAATAGCTGTAGAAAAACCTTCAAACTTTTCAGATACGATACCAACCACACCCGAAAGCGAATGGATATCATTAAATGTTTTGTCGAAAGTAAGCAAGTTTTCAATCACCTCATGGCCACTTCCTCCTTTTGTTGTAGTCTGTGAATTGTAATCTTGTCGGGCGTTTGCCGTACCCAAGTCATATTTGGGAACGATTGTAGCATCATTATTACGCGCATACGAATATGTATAAGTAAGTCTGTATTTCAGCCAGTCAAATATCTTGATTTCACCGAAAATACTACCCATTGTGCTTACCGAACGGTTACGCAAACGCTGATTGTGCAAATACCATGCTTGATTTGCCATATCGTTCCCATCACGTCCATTGTTTCCTGTATGGAAAAACGTCCCATCTTCGTTATAAACGGGCAAATTGGGCGAAGTAAGCAACATATTCATCAAAGAAGCACCTGTAAAACCATTTGTACGGCTATAATTAGCGAAAATACGCCCACCATAAGTAAGACGACCGATAGTTCCTTCTACATTAGCATAGATATTATCCACTTTCGCATCATTCTTATGCATCTGATCATCATTATCCGTATGCGTAGCACCAATACGGTAATTTGCATATTTACTGCCACCACTTACAGATACATCATATTTCTGATAATTTGTATTGCAGAAATATTCATTCCACCAGTCCGTATCAGCCATTGGAGTACTCGGGGTAGCTACACCGGTCGGTACAATCTGGTTCCAAGTACCGTCAGCGATACTGGCCGCCGAAGAAGAATTGTAATAAAGCTCATTCACATAAATACCATAATCATATGCATTCAACATTTCCACTTTCTTTGTAGGCGAACCAAAACCGGCATAGGCATTGAAACTGATGCGAGGTTTACCTTCTTTGCCTTTCTTGGTCGTAACCAAAATAACACCGTTCGCGCCACGCACACCATAAATCGCGCATGATGCTGCATCTTTCAACACCTGAATAGACTCGATTTCATCATCATTGGGGATATTGCCTGAAGCATCGATAATGCCATCTACTACCCATAACGGATCGGTGCTACCTGTAATAGAAGCCGTACCACGAATACGAATCTTGCCACCCGACACGTTTACACCTGCCGTACTACCTTGTAACGCATCTGTAATGCCACCCGGTGACTTCAAAACTTCTTTCGGACTCAATGTCGCAATCGCCGAAGTCAAGTCTTCCTTCTTCTGGGTACCATAACCTACCACAATAACGTTATCCAGCATCTGGGCGTCTTCCTCCAATGTAACATTCAATGAAGTTTTTCCTGCAATTTTGATTTCTTGGGTCTTATAACCCACAAAAGAAATAGTAAGCACTGCATCCGAAGGAACTTCCAACGTAAAGCTACCCTCAAAATCGGTAATCGTTCCGTTCGACGTACCTTTCTGCAATACACTGGCACCAATGACCGTTTGCCCTGTAGGATCTTTCACAACACCTTTTACTGTTATCGTTTGTGCCAATGCCCATACAGGGAGAAGGCATAGCAGAAACAACAGTCCAAAGGTTTTTGAACAATTAGTGTTTCTCATGACTTAACATTTTTATGTTTAACATAGAGGCATAGAATACGGAACCGGCCTTCGTTGCACCCAACGTACGGCCGAATTCCGCACTTGCTTTGAGGCAAATTTAAATGATTATGTTCACTTTGTTTTTCCCTTATGTTACATCTTTTACTATGCATGTTACATCTTTTGTGTTAAACGGCGTTAAATGTTACATATATTGTCATAAATCGAACATCTTATGCCGAACAACATGATTCCGAAAGAAAAAACACGAAACGACTTTGCTTTTTTTGTTTATCTTTGCTTCCGTATCATTAAGTCAATCACCTAAACCGACACACATGAAAAATCGATTCATCACTCTTTTTTTGGCAAGTCTCATCGGGCTGCTTCCGGTGCTTGCGCAACAAATGCCACATTGGCAAAAACACGGTTCGGCTACTCAACTCATGGTAGACAACCGTCCGTACCTCATCTTGGGAGGAGAATTGGGAAACTCTTCGGCTTCTTCTCTGCAAGACATCGACCGTATTTTTCCTAAGCTGAAACGCACCGGGCTGAATACGGTACTGGTGCCTGCTTACTGGGACTTGATAGAGCCCGAAGAGGGGACATTCGATTTCTCTTTGGTAGACCACGCCATTACACAGGCACGGGCAAACGACTTGAGAATCGTCTTTCTCTGGTTCGGTGCATGGAAAAACTCCATGAGTTGCTATGCCCCGCTATGGTTCAAGCAAGACGACAAGAAGTATCCGCGCGTACGGACCCAGACGGGTAAGCCGCTGGAGATAGCCAGTCCTTTCTCGGACAATGTATTCCAGGCGGATAGCAAGGCTTTTAAAGCGTTCATGCGGCATCTTTCCGAAACCGACGGGGACAAACATACCGTCATCATGGTACAGGTAGAAAACGAAATCGGTATGCTGGAAAGCGCACGCGACTATTCGGAAGAAGCCAACCGCCTGTTCGAAGCCCCCGTGCCCGAAGCATTGCTAACATATCTGAAACAAAACAAGAAAACGCTCCACCCGTGGCTGGCAGAAAAATGGCAAAAAGCGGGAGGAAAGACCGAAGGAAACTGGCAGAAGGTGTTCGGCACCGACCTGTATACCGATGAAATCTTTATGGCATGGCACTATGCCACGTATGTGGAACGTATGATTCAGTGCGGACGGGAAGCGTACAACTTGCCTATGTATGTCAATGCCGCCATGAATAGTCGCGGGCGCAAACCCGGTGAATATCCGTCGGCAGGACCGCTGGCTCATCTCATCGATATCTGGCATTGTGCCGCTCCGGGCATTGACCTGCTGGCTCCCGACCTCTACGACAAAGGGTTTACCGGCTGGACCGCACAATATAAGCTGCACAACAACCCGCTTTTTATACCTGAAATCCGTCTGGAGCCTAATGATGGTGTGCGTGCCTTTTATGTATTCGGCGAGCACGACGGCATCGGGTTCAGCCCGTTCTCCATAGAAGACGCGCCCGACCGTCCCAGTTACCAGTTGACCCAAAGCTACCTCAAGCTGAAAGAACTGATGCCTCTCATCACCCGTTACCAGGGGCAGGGAGCCATGAAAGGCTTACTTTTCGACCAAACCGAGAAAGAACGCACCCTTGCATGGGATAACACATTATTAATATGTAAGCACTTCTTTACCTTGCCGTGGGATTCACGTGCCACCGATGGAAGTGTATGGCCGGAAGGAGGAGGACTGGTCATCCGGATGGCTGAAGACGAATACCTGATAGCCGGAAGCGGCATCGTGGTCGAATTTAAAAGCAAAGAAGAAGCCGCTTTGAGCACGGCGCAAGCCAAGTTAGGCGAAGACGGATTCGTATTGGAAGGCGAGGGCCGTCAAGCGTCTGCCGTCCGGTGGAAGAATGAAAAACGCATCGGCATTGGTTCGGTAGACGAAGTCAGCGTAAACGAAGACGGGAGCCTGAACTTCATCCGGCGCTATAATGGCGATCAAGATCACCAAGGAAGACACGCACGCATCGGTGTGGACAACTTCCAAATCCTGCATGTGAAGCTATACGAATACCGGTAAAAAAACACAGGGAATGATAAGGAATGACAACACAAGGCAGTTTCTTCAGAAGTATAATAGCACTAAAACTGTAGTTTCAGTGCATTAAAACTAAAGTTTCAATATATTAAAACTGCCTGAAACTATTATTGGCTCCGGTTGGGCATCCGGTTGCATCGGTTTCCGTAGCCCCGAAACCAGGAAAGCCGGCCTGCAAGCATTACGCTACGCAGGCCGGCTTTCGGCTTTTCTAACCTCTAAAGGAATTTACTCCTCTACCGGTTGGAAATCTTCTTTTCCTACTCCACAAACCGGGCAAACCCAATCTTCGGGCAGGTTTTCGAATGCTGTGCCCGGAGCGATGCCGTTATCGGGATCACCTTTAGCGGGATCGTATTCCCAATCACATACGGTGCAAATGTACTTTTTCATACGTCCAATTGTTTTAAGTTAGCTATAATGTTCTTTTATATGATGGAACAAATATAGGGAAGATTTGTTTATCACCGTTCTTTTAATAACATATTTTTTAATTCTTCCATTCCTTCCGAAGCTCCTTTGCGGATAACATGCACCTTCCTGCCCGAAACAATGGTGACTTCTTTCGGGTCGATAAGGTACACCGGTACACGAGACGGCACATAATTGAGCAGTCCGGCCGCAGGATACACATTGAGCGAAGTGCCGATAATGACGAATATATCGGCTTGCTCGGCGTATCCGATGGCGGTTTCTATCATCGGCACCGCCTCGCCGAACCACACGATGAACGGACGGAGCTGGGAGCCGTCGGCGGCCAGGTCGCCCATCTTCACTTCCCATTCTTCGGGCTTCAACTCTTTGATGTATGCCGGATTGTTCGGGTCCCGGCTCGATGTAACCTTGGTCAGTTCCCCATGCAGATGAATGACATGGTGGCTTCCTGCCCGTTCGTGCAAGTTGTCGACGTTCTGTGTAATGACCGTCACGTCGAAGTCCTTTTCCAATTCGGCTATCAGCTCATGCCCGCGGTTGGGCTTCACGCGTTGTAGTTCCTTACGCCGCGCGTTATAGAAATCTATTACCAACTTCGGGTTCGCCCGATAGCCTTCGGGTGTAGCCACTTGTTCTACGGGATACTGCTCCCACAACCCTCCAGAGTCGCGGAAAGTACTGATTCCGCTCTCGGCACTCATGCCTGCTCCTGTCAATATAACCAACTTTTTCATACGCAAGTTCCTCCTTCATACGATTAACCATACAAAAATAAGAAAATTTAATCGCTTACAGAAGCTCTTATTCAAATAAAAAAGATACCTTTGCGCCGACTAAAGAAAAACAATATCTTTTAACTCAAAGACTTTATGGATAAATTCAGTTACGCCATTGGCTTAGGCATAGGTCAGAACTTGTGGAGTATGGGCGCCCGCAGCATCGACGTAAACGATTTTGCACAAGCAGTAAAAGACGTATTAGAAGGCAACAAGACTGCCATTACGCATAACGAAGCACGCGAAATCGTCAATAAGTTCTTTACCGAACTGGAAGAAAAAGCCAATGCGGAAAACATAGCCAAGGGAAAAACTTTCTTGGAAGAAAACAAGAAGAAACCGAACATCGTGACACTTCCCAGCGGCCTGCAATACGAAGTAATCAAGGAAGGCAATGGCAAAAAGCCAAAAGCCACCGACCGCGTACGGTGCCACTATGAAGGCACTTTGATAGACGGAACATTATTCGACAGTTCCATCAAGCGGGGCGAACCTGCCGTATTCGGCGTGAACCAAGTGATAAAAGGTTGGGTGGAAGCACTGCAACTGATGTCGGAAGGTGCAAAATGGAAACTCTACATCCCGTCCGACCTTGCTTACGGCGCACAAGGTGCAGGCGAGATGATTCCTCCGCACAGCACGCTCATCTTCGAAGTGGAGCTGATTGAAGTATTATAATTAACGGCACACAGGCGACAAAAGCAGACGTGCACAGTTTTAATTATTTATCTGTGTCCATCAGAAGAAGGAAATATACGTTACCTGTGTGTGTTACGACAGTGCTTAAACTGCTGAACAAGAATTATCAACAACAAATATAAAAAAATCAAGCAAATGAAAAAGACTCCTTTTTTAATGGCATTGGCTATCGCTGGAGGCATGGCATCGTGCGCACAAGGACCGAAAGCCAACATGAAAACCGAAGTGGACACCCTCTCATACATGATGGGTGTAAGCAACACACAAGGACTGCAAGACTATGCACTTGGCCGCATGGGGATTGATTCGGCCTATTATGATGATTTCATCCGCGGTATCGAACAAGGCATAAAGACAACGGAAGATAAAGAAAGAGCTTACCTGATGGGTATGCAAATCGGACAACAAGTCAGCGGTCAGATGTTCGATGCCATCAACGGCCAAATTTTTGAAGGTGACTCTGCACAAAGCCTGACGAAAGAAAACTTCCTTGCCGGATTCATCGCTGCAGTGAAAGAACAATCTCTCTTCTCTGCCGACTCTGCCAGCCTGTACGTACGTACTCGCGTAGATGCCATCAAAGAAAAGGCACTTGCCGAGAAATATGCCGACTACAAGAAACAGAACGAAGACTTCCTTGCCACCAACAAGACCAAGGAAGGTGTGAAAGTTACTCCGAGCGGCTTACAATATAAGGTTGTGAAAGAAGGTAACGGCAAAGTACCCGAAAAGACATCGAGAGTGAAAGTACACTACAAAGGCACGTTAATCGACGGTACAGAATTCGATTCGTCTTACAAACGCAAAGAACCGACCAGCTTCCGTGCAGACCAAGTCATCAAAGGATGGACCGAAGCGCTGACCATGATGCCGGTAGGTTCGAAGTGGATTCTCTACATCCCGCAAGAATTGGGCTATGGCTCACGCAACACGGGTAAAATCAAACCCTTCTCTACACTGATTTTTGAAGTAGAACTGGTTGACATTGAAGAGCCTGCTGCCAAGAAGAAATAAAGCAGCCCTCTGTTTTTCACCACAGATTACACCGATTTTTTCATTCATTATATAATCGGTGTAATCTGTGGCATTTTATTTCACTCAGTCTTCATCCCGATAAGCATGTGGTGTCTTTCCAGTCATCCGACGGAAAAACTTGCAGAAGAACGAAGCATTGGGAAAATTCAAGTCATCAGCTATTTGATATACCAGTTTGTCGGTATGGCGCAGTTGTAATTTGGCTTCCTGTACCACCGCAGCATTGACCCAGTCCATCACCGTCCGCCCACTGACCTGCTTGATAAGCGTACTCAGGTAACGTGGACTCAAATACAGTTCATCGGCGTAAAAAGTGATGTTCCGCTCATGTACGGCATATCTGTTAACAAGTTTCAAGAACCGGTTGAATATTTCTTCCTGCCGGGTATGCTCCTGACGCGCCACCGCAGCATCGCGATGATAAAATACTTCTATCTGACGAAACAAAGCAGAAATGAGGCTTCGGACAGTGTCACGCGGAAAAGGTTCGTCGTGCAACACTTCCCAAATCAGGTCCAAAAACACTTCCAGCCGCTTTCGTTCCTTCTCATCCAAATCGACAGCAAAAAAAAGTCCACCTTGCAGATAAGCATGCAACAAAGGCTCTTTTTGCCAACCTTCCATAAAGTCATCAGTAAAGGCCAGCATGGTCACATCCATATTCGCAGGCATTTCCTCAAACTCAAGCACAGCTCCTGGCGAAGACACAATCAGCTGCCCGCCTGAAACCGTCACTTCACGTAAATTAATACGAGCCCGGATATATCCCGACTGGATATAAACAATCCGTCCTTCTGTCAGGCGATAGGGTCTTCCCGGTATCAGAATTGACTCCGCAATCTCGTCCATCCCCTCTACCGAACGCACAAAACCCAGTTCGGGAGTGATGAAACGACTCGCATTACACCGTGTAAAAGGAAAATCGTGTATCTGTTGCAAAGCAAGCAAAAAAAAGTCTTTCTGTTCCATATCCTAAATTTTAAGATAAACCAATGTTCTCTACCTCCTGCAAAGATAATAATTCACAGCAAAAACAGGAGATAGCCAGTACAAAATCAAACAAATAGAACATTTGAAACAAGTAATGGAACTTCTGAATATGAACAGAACAATCTATATTTGCAAAAAGAACCTTAAAAAACGACATGCTTATGATACGAACCTGTTTATTGATGCTGGTGGGATGCTTCTGCCTTTCCTCTTTCGGACAGGTGACCCTGGACGAGTGCCGGGCTGCCGCGCAACAAAACTATCCGCTGGCAAGGCAATACGACCTGCTCCGCCTGTCAGAACAATACACACTTGACAATGCAACCCGCGGCAACCTGCCCCAAGTCAGCCTCAGTGGAAAAGTATCCTACCAAAGCGAAGCCACCACTTTCCCGTTCGACATCCCCGGCATCGGCATGAAGGGATTGCCCAAAGACCAATATCAAATACAGTTGGAAGTAACACAAAACATCTGGGACGGAGGCAACATCCGAGCCAGAAAGGAACAAGTCAAAACCGAAACCGAAGAAAGCAGGAGGCAATTGAACGTCACGATGTACGCCCTGAATGAACAGGTAAACCAAGTATTCTTCGGCATCCTGCTGATAGACGAACAACTGGAACAGAACCACCTGCTTGAAGAAGACCTGCAACGCAACCTGAAAAACATACGTGCTTATCGTGACAACGGCATAGCCAACGATGCCGATGTAGATGCCGTGCAGGTGGAAATCCTCAACACCCGTCAGCAACGGACACAGCTCACCGCCAACCGCACCGCCTACCTGCGCATGCTTTCGCTGCTCACCGGCAAGCCTTTGGACGAACAAACCCAGCTGATACGCCCTGTCTCCCCCGATGACAAGACTGCTTTCCGTATCGCCCGGCCGGAGCTGGACCTGTATAATGCACAAGTACAAAGCCTCGAAGTGGAACGTCACAACCTGCAAGCAGGCTATATGCCCCGCATCGGACTCTTCGCACAAGGCGCATACGGCAATCCTGGACTGGACTTTCTGAAAGACCAATTCCGGGCATATTACATCGTAGGAGCACGTCTCACGTGGAACTTCGGTAACTTGTATACCCTGAAAAACGACAAACGGAAGCTGGATACCCGCCGCTTGCAGATAGAAAGCAACCGCGACCTGTTCCTCTTCAATACCCGACTGCAACTGGCTGAACAAGACGGCATCCTGCTTGCACTCCAGAAACAGATGAAAGACGATGACGAAATCATCCGCTTGCGCAGCAACATCCGGCAATCTGCTGAAGCCAAAGTAGCCAACGGCACGCTAAGCGTGACTGAAATGTTACGCGAAGTAACCGCTGAAAGCCTTGCCCGACAAGCCAAAGCGTTACACGAAATCCAACTGCTGATGCACCAATACCAGCAACAGCACCTTACCAACAACCAACCGACCATAAACCCATAACCTCAAACGTATGAAAACTTATTCTTTATTTTTTGCCTCACTGACAAGCATACTGCTGGCATCCTGCCATCCGGACATCGACTTCGATGCGACAGGCACCTTTGAAGCCACTGAGATTATCGTGTCTGCCGAAAGCAACGGCAAACTGTTCCGTCTGGATGCAGAAGAAGGTGTCCGGCTGAAACAAGGAGAAGAAGTAGGGCTGACCGACACTGTCCAGCTCTATCTGAAAAAACTGCAACTTCAGGCAAATATGAAGTCGGTAGACAACCAGCGGCCCGACATCCGCAAACAGATAGCTGCCCTGCAAGAACAACTTGCCACAGCACAACGCGAACGGGCACGCGTAGAGAACCTGTTAAAAGCAAATGCAGCCAACCGCAAGCAACTGGACGACTGGGAATCGCAGATAGCCGTATTGGAAAGCCAACTCGAAGCCCAACGCTCTACCTTATATAATAGTACAGCCAGTTTGAACGAACAGAGTTCTTCAGTCGCCATCCAAATGGCGCAGATAGAAGACCAACTGCAGAAATGTCACATTGTGGCTCCTATCAACGGTACCGTCCTTGCCAAATATGCCGAACCAGGCGAACTGGCATCGGTAGGAAAGCCACTGTTCAAAATTGCCGATACCGAACACATCTTCCTGCGCGCTTACATCACATCTACACAACTTGCATCGGTCCGTATTGGAATGGAAGCAAAAGTATATGCCGATTTCGGCGACGACAACCTGAAAACTTATGCCGGTATCGTGAGCTGGATAGCCGACGAGGCAGAGTTCACCCCCAAAACTATCCAGACCGATGATGAACGTGCCAATCAGGTATATGCCGTAAAGATAGCTGTCCGCAATGACGGTATCATCAAACTGGGCATGTATGGCAAAGTAAAATTCCAAACCGATGAAAGTGATTGAAGTCAAAGGCATCAGCAAATACTACGGAAAGACAAAAGCCCTCCACGAAGTGTCTTTTGAGATAGGACAAGGTGAACTGTTCGGACTGATTGGTCCCGACGGTTCAGGGAAAAGCACGTTATTCCGCATTCTGACTACCCTTCTGAATGCGGATACAGGCACAGCATCGGTGATGGGTTACGATGTACGAAAAGAATATAAAGAGATACGGAAGCGTATAGGATATATGCCTGGACGTTTCTCCTTGTATCAAGACCTGACGGTAGAAGAAAACCTGAATTTCTTCGCCACCGTTTTCCAGACTACCGTAAAAGCCCATTACGGACAAATAAAAGACATTTACGAACAAATAGCCCCCTTCGCCAACCGACGGGCAGGAGCCCTTTCGGGAGGAATGAAACAAAAACTCGCTCTCTGCTGTGCATTGGTGCATTCACCGGAAATACTTTTCCTGGACGAACCGACAACAGGAGTCGACCCCGTATCACGTAAAGAATTCTGGCAGATACTGGCTAAGCTCCGTACGCAAGGGATGACCATCGTGGTCTCGACTCCCTTTATGGACGAAGCCAGACGTTGTAACCGGATTGCCTTTTTACAAGAAGGAAATGTACGGGGCATCGATACCCCAGCAGTCATTCTCGACCGTTTCCGCAACATCTTATGCCCGCCCGGCCTGCAACGCGATATAGATAATACCGAAACCGGAACCATCATCCGCGTCAACGGACTGGTAAAACAGTTCGGCAATTTTACGGCAGTCGACCACATCTCGTTCGAAGTGAAAAGCGGAGAGATATTCGGCTTCCTAGGAGCCAACGGAGCCGGCAAGACCACTGCCATGCGCATCCTTTGCGGACTGAGCCTGCCTACCGGAGGAAATGCTGAAGTTATGGGCTTCGACGTATACACGCAGAGCGAAGAAATCAAACGGCGCATCGGATATATGAGCCAGAAATTCTCACTCTACGAAGACTTGAACGTATGGGAAAACGTGCGTCTCTTTGCCGGAATCTACGGTGTACCCGACAAGGAAATACCGCCTCGCGCCGAAGAGATGCTTCATCGCATTGGACTGTATGAAAGTCGCCACACCTTGGTACGCGAGCTTCCCTTGGGTTGGAAACAACGACTGGCATTCTCTGTAGCTATTTTCCATCGCCCCCAGCTGGTATTCCTTGACGAACCTACCGGAGGCGTAGACCCTGCCACTCGCCGCCAGTTCTGGGAACTAATTTACCAGGCTGCACACCAAGGCATCACGGTATTCGTCACCACACACTATATGGACGAAGCAGAATATTGCGACCGCATCTCGATGATGGTAGACGGACGCATCCGAGCACTCGACACACCGGCAAAATTAAAAGAGATGTTCAATGCCAAGGATATGGATGAAGTGTTCCGACTCCTGGCACGCGAAGCGAAACGAAACGGGAACTGACAGCTCATCATAGAGGAACCGAAGCACACAGAGACTTTAATTTTTCCTCTATGGTAAAAAAAGAAACATACGACTATGAAACAATTTATCGCCTTTATCCGGAAAGAGTTCTGTCACATCCTGCGCGACCGGCGCACGATGCTGATACTGATAGGAATGCCCATCGTACAGATTATCCTTTTCGGCTTTGCTATCTCTACCGAAGTACGCAATGTAGAGACCGCCGTACTGATGCCTTCTAGCGATGCAGAAGTGCAACGTATAGTCGAGCGGCTGGATGCCAGCGAATACTTCCATGTAAAATACATCGTACATTCGCCCGATGAAATAGACCGGTTGTTTAAACGGAACCGGATAGAACTGGCAGTAGTTTTCCCTTCCGACCTGAATCGCTTGCGTATGGATGCAGAAGATATCCAGCTAATAGCCGATGCCACGGATCCCAACCTTGCCGTCACACGGAGCACGTATGCCAATGGAATCCTGCATACCGCCCTAAATGCCATCAAACGGACCGGAACAAAAGCAGATGCTTCCCCCAGCCTCATCGTATCGGGCAAGCTGCTCTATAATCCACAAATGAAAAGTGCCTACAACTTCGTACCAGGCGTAATGGGGCTTATCCTGATGCTGATATGTGCAATGATGACCTCCATTTCCATTGTACGCGAAAAAGAAACCGGAACGATGGAAGTCTTGCTTGTCTCTCCCGTCAATCCGTTGTTTGTCATCCTCTCGAAAGCAGTACCCTATTTCGTCTTGTCCCTTATCAACCTGACCACCATTCTGCTGCTCTCGGTATTTGTACTCCAGGTTCCCATTGCAGGCAATCTGTTCAGCCTGCTGAGTGTATCCCTGCTGTTCATCTTCGTCTCGCTGGCATTAGGATTGCTCGTGTCGTGCCTTGTCCGGACACAGGTAGCAGCCATGCTTGTATCAGGCATGGTGATGCTGATTCCCACCATCATCCTGTCGGGCATCATCTTTCCCATCGAAAGTATGCCGGGTATGCTGCAAGCCCTCTCCTGTCTCATTCCGGCACGCTGGTACGTCGGCCTGGTACGAAAACTCATGATAGAAGGTGTACCACTTGCCTACGTCTGGCACGAAGTAACCGTCCTGCTGGTAATGGCCATCGCCCTGATAGGCATCACTGCCCGCAAATTCAAGAACCGTTTAGAATGAAAGCCTATGACACTACGCTACCTGATAGAAAAAGAGTTCAAGCAACTGGCACGCAACAGTTTCCTGCCACGTCTCATTCTGCTTTTCCCATGCATGATGATGCTGATTATACCATGGGCTGCCACCCTGGAAATAGAAGACCTGCGCATTGTGATTATCGACAACGACCATAGCCCTTCTTCCGAACGTCTGGTACACCGAATCGAAGCATCGCCTTATTTTAAGCTGACCGGACTGCCCGACACGTATCGTGACGGACTGGAAGCCATCGAGAAAGACCGTGCCGACATGCTGTTGGAAATACCTCGTGGTTTTGAAAAAGAACAAGTGAACGGCAGACCTGCCTCAGCACTGGTTGCCGTCAATGCCGTCAACGGGACTAAAGGTGGATTGGGCAGTTCGTATTTAAACCAGATTCTTGCACCTGCCGGAAACACTTCCATACGCTACCTGTTCAATCCACACCTTGAATACAAGAATTACATGGTTCCGGCACTGATGACCATGTTGCTCGTACTGCTCTGCGGATTTCTTCCGGCACTGAACGTTGTAGGCGAAAAAGAAGCCGGTACCATCGAGCAAATCAATGTCACTCCCGTAAGCCGATTCACTTTCATACTCAGTAAGTTATTACCCTATTGGCTTATCGGATTCATCGTTCTCAACCTTTGTATGCTGTTGGCATGGCTGGTATACGGACTTACTCCTTCGGGGAATATCTTTTGCATCTACATTGCCACCATCGTATTTACCTTCGTGGTGTCTGGTTTAGGACTGGTCATTTCCAATTATTCAGCCACCATGCAACAAGCCATGTTTGTCATGTGGTTCTGTATGCTGATATTCATTCTGATGAGCGGATTGTTTACCCCCATCAGCAGCATGCCCCAGTGGGCACAATGCATCACCTACGCCAATCCATTGCGTTATTTTATGGAAATCATGCGCATGGTGTACCTGAAAGGAAGCAGTCTCACCGATATTCTGCCGCAGCTGGGTACACTTGCCATTTTTGCCACTGTGCTTTATCTGTGGGCCATTGTAAGTTATAAAAAGCAACAATAACCCCGAAATCAGAAACACAGAGCGGAAACAAACGCAAAAGAATCCTGATAGAATATTAATATGAATGTCCTTTAGCCGACAAGGAGTCCTCATTTTATTGGAAGATTTAAGACAGGCTCTTAACCTGAACAAAATTAAACAAGCCCTAAGAAGCTGTTTTGAATTTCTCCAAAAAGTTTTTCTTGGCTTGATGTATCTGTTTTCGTGTGTGCTTTGGGCGATTTTTTGGTCCTTTTCGCTCCTGTTCTTCGTCAGATAGCCCGCTATCTTCCTCATCACAGAAGCGAAAATGCCTCAAAAACTCATCCAAATCATCGCACGATAAATTCAAAACAGCTTCTAAATTGAAAAAATTAACACTCTGCTGGCAACAAGCAATGGTTTTATTCGTATCTTTGAAAATGATGAACCTTTAAAAGCAAACAGATATGAACTCAAATCCAGTTTTTAGTTTGTACGTACCCACCAAGATATTGTTCGGGTGCGGTGAAATAAAGAAATTAGCTACCGAAACACTTCCCGGCAGAAAAGCCATGATAGTCATATCCGGCGGAACGTCCATGAAAAAATATGGATACCTGGATAAAGTATTGGGATACCTTACTGAAAACGATGTCAGTGCCATTGTATACGATAAGATTCTTCCTAATCCCATCAAGACACATGTTATGGAAGCCGCAGCCATCTGCCGCGAGCAGAAATGCGACTTTATCATCGGGTTGGGAGGAGGAAGCAGCATCGACTCTGCAAAAGCCATCGCCGTCATGGCATGCAATGATGGTGATTACTGGAACTACGTAAACGGAGGTACGGGCAAAGGACGTCCGGTCACAAAAGCACTTCCCATTGTAGCCATACCGACCACAGCCGGAACCGGTACGGAAGCCGATCCATGGACAGTGATTACCAACGAAGAGAAACAGGAAAAAATCGGATTCGGATGCCCACTTACCTTTCCTGTACTCTCCATTGTCGACCCGACGCTGATGGTTACCATACCTCCCCATCTCACGGCATATCAGGGCTTCGATGCCTTCTTCCATGCAGCAGAAGGCTTCCTTGCCAATTGTGCTACTCCTATAAGCGACCTGTACGCACTGGAAGCTATCCGCCTGCTCTATAAATACCTGCCGGTAGCCGTCAATGACGGACGCGACATCAAAGCACGCGCCAAAGTAGCATGGGCCAGCACACTGGCCGGGCTGGTAGAAGCTACATCTTGTTGCATTTCCGAACATTCTATGGAACATGCCATGAGTGCCTATTATCCCGAACTGCCTCATGGAGCCGGACTGATTGCCATCAGTACAGCCTACTTCGAAACTTTCCGCAACGACTGCATGAAACGTTTTATGAAAATGGCAGATGTCATGACCCAACAAAAGAGCAACCGTCCGAGCGATTTCATTGATGCACTGGTACGCATGCAACGCGAATGTCACGTAGACAACATCAAATTGAGCGACTGGGGTATCAAAGAAGAAGACTTTCCCAAGATGGTACAAAATGCACGAGATACCATGGGCAGCCTCTTTACCCTCGATCCTCGTCCGCTGACCGACGATGAAGTACTGAATATCTATAAACAATCGTACAAATAAGTGGTTTAAGGAGTTAAGAGCCTGATAGGATATTGCTTCTTAACTCCTTCACTTTTTTAACTTCCTACATAAATCCGACAAATCTTACCGATTTATTACGCGCTTTACCAGGAAAATCGTAACTTTGCGACATAAATTCATGATACAAGCGTATGAAAGATACGAAAGAACAATTTGAGCACGTCATCACCACCTGTCGGGATTTGTTCGCCAAAAAGCTGCACGATTACGGAGCCGCATGGCGCATTATGCGTTCTTCTTCAGTAACCGACCAGCTGTTTATCAAGGCGAACCGTATCCGAAGCATCGAAATCAAAGGTGTCAATCTGGTAAACGAGGGCATACGCCCCGAATTTATGGCAATAGTCAACTATGGTATCATCGGACTGATCCAACTGGAACTGGGCTATGCAGAAAAGGAAGATATCACCGAAGCACAAGCCTTGGAACTATACGACAAATATGCCAAAGATGCCATGGAACTGATGCTGAGAAAGAATCACGATTATGACGAAGCGTGGCGCAGCATGCGCATTACGTCGTACACCGACTTGATTTTAATGAAGCTGTACCGCACCAAGCAGATTGAAGCATTGAGTGGGAACACATTGGTTTCGGAAGGCGTAGACGCCAACTACATGGATATGATTAATTATGCAGTATTCGCTTTAATCAAACTGGAATTTGGAGAATAAATGCTTACATAGAGCCCTTGTCGTCGGAGTAAACGTTTGCCGTTTCCTGCTGGCAGCCGTATTCATCTTCTCCGGATTCGTGAAAGCGAACGACCCTTTCGGCACCGCCTATAAGATACAAGATTATCTGGAAGCGTGGGGCCTGCTTCAGGTTGTTCCACAGTTCGTCCCATACGTAGGTTCCATGGCAATGGGGGCATTCGAGTTTACATTGGGTGTCTATCTGCTGTTTGGCATCCACCGCAAAGCGACCTCCACATTGCTCCTGCTGGTCATGGCATTCATGACTCCACTCACCCTATGGCTTGCCATTGACAATCCGATAGCAGATTGCGGCTGTTTCGGCGATGCTATTATCCTGACCAACTGGGAAACCTTTGGCAAGAACATCGTGCTGTTACTTGCCGCCATCACTGTATTCCGCTATCGGAAAACCTACATCAGGAAACTGGTCACCGAAAAGGTAGACTGGCTGATAGCCCTCTACACCGTAGTGTTCATCATCGTATTCTCCATCTACTGTGTCCGCGAACTGCCCGTATTCGATTTCCGTCCTTATCACATCGGCATGAACATCCGCCAAGGAATGGAAATCCCCGAAGGGGTGAAACTCACAACTTACGAGACAACATTCATCTATGCTAAAGACGGGAAAGAGCAAGAATTTACCATCGACAACTTTCCCTCCGACTCGACATGGACATTCGTCGAAGCCCAAACGCGGGTAAAAGAGAAAGGCTACGAACCGCCTACTCACGATTTTCACCTCACCTCACAAGAGGACGGCACCGACCTGACCGAAGAAATCCTGAACGATGACAATTACACGTTCTTACTTATCTCGCCCAACCTGCGGCACGCCGATGAGAGCGGGATGAATTTATTCAACGAAGTGTACGACTACTGTTCAGAATATGGATACAGCTTCTTGTGTGTCACCGCTTCATCCGACGAAGACATCGCGATGTGGCAAGACAATACCGGTGCTGAATATCCTTTTGCCATCATGGACGAAATTACCCTGAAAACCATTATCCGCTCCAATCCGGGCCTGTTGCTTCTGAAGGACGGAACCATTCTGAACAAGTGGAGCGTAAACAACATCCCCGACGAATATCAGTTGAATGCACCTTTAGACCAACTTCCCATCGGCCGGTTGGAACCTCCCAACACATGGCATAAAATCATATTGGTGTTCGGCTGGTTCTTCGGTCCACTCATCTTCCTGACCCTATGCGATTTAGGCTGGCTGGAATGGAGCAAGAAGAAAAAGAAGAAAGAGTCAAGAAGTTAAGAAGTTAAGTCAATACATACGAATCAGGCCACTGGCTTAACTTCTTAACCCCTTAACGACAAAATAGTATATTAACCCTTTTAAAACTTAAAACAAAATGAGAAAAAACATTGTAGCAGGAAACTGGAAAATGAACAAGAACCTGCAAGAAGGTATTGCTTTGGCAAAAGAACTGAATGAAGTGTTGACCGCAGACAAACCGAACTGCGACGTTATCATCTGTACTCCGTTTATCCACCTGGCTTCTGTTACTCCGATTGTCGATAAAAACATCATCGGCGTAGGTGCAGAAAACTGCGCAGACAAAGTTTCAGGTGCCTATACTGGCGAAGTTTCGGCAGAAATGGTAGCTTCTACAGGTGCCCAATACGTTATCCTGGGTCACTCTGAACGTCGTGCTTATTATCACGAAACCGTTGAAATCCTGACAGAAAAGGTGAAATTGGCACTTGCCAACAACCTGAAACCTATTTTCTGCATCGGTGAAGTGTTGGAAGAACGCGAAGCAAACAAGCAAAACGAAGTGGTAGAAGCTCAATTGGCTTCTGTATTCTCACTCTCAGCAGAAGACTTCGGCAAGGTTATCCTGGCATACGAACCGGTTTGGGCTATCGGTACCGGTAAAACCGCTACTCCCGAACAAGCAGAAGAAATCCATGCACACATCCGTTCGCTGGTAGCTGCCAAGTACGGTCAGGAAGTAGCAGAAAACACTTCTATCCTGTACGGAGGAAGCTGCAAGCCGTCGAATGCCAAAGAACTGTTCGCTAAACCCGATGTAGACGGCGGATTGATTGGTGGTGCTGCTTTGAAAGCTGCCGACTTCAAAGGCATCATCGATGCGTTCAAATAATTCTTTATAGTTGACTAGGAACCAGGTACTGGTTGACTAGGTTTTAGATAGATTTAGTAAAACTATTTAGAACGTAGTTCCCCCGTACCTGATTGTCTAGTCCCTAAAACACACACATCATGAAATACTTACTATCCCTCTTTTTACTCTTGTGGGTTTCGGCAATGCATGCCCAGCGCACCATTGTGGAAAGCCTGGAGACACACCGTGCAGGCGAAGGAGTAGTAACGGTACATGCAGAATCCTACATCACTTCGCTAATAGGTACACGTTATGCCGCTTCAGCCCCGAAAACATTGAAGGCAAGAGGTTTCCGCGTACAGGTATATGCCGGAAACAATTCGCGCGTAGCACGCAACGAAGCAAATCGGATAGCCGGGAAGATAAAAGAAACATTTCCGGAAATGCCGGTATATACGTATTTCCAACCTCCACGCTGGCTGTGCCGTGTAGGAGATTTCAAGAGCATAGAAGAGGCACACGTAGCCATGCGCCAACTAAGAGCAAGCGGCGAATTCAAAGAAGTAGCGATTGTACGTGAACAAATTAACATTCCCATTGAATAATGATTGATACAAATTTGTTGAAGTTCCCGGAAGAGAAAGTACAGAAACTGATGGCACACTACAAAGAAATACTTTCCCTGCTGGGTGAAGACCCTGAACGGGAAGGACTGGTGAAAACCCCTGAAAGAGTAGCCAAAGCCATGCTGACGCTTACACGGGGATATGAGGTAGACCCGAAAGAAATTTTGTTAGGTGCCAAGTTCAAGGAGGCATACAGCCAGATGGTAGTGGTGAAAGACATCGATTTCTTCTCCATGTGCGAACATCACATGCTTCCCTTCTACGGGAAAGCCCACGTAGCTTATATCCCCAACGGATACATCACGGGACTGAGCAAGATAGCCCGCGTAGTAGATGTATTCTCGCACCGCCTCCAGGTACAGGAGCGCATGACCCTGCAAATCAAAGAATGCATTCAGGAAACGCTGCACCCATTAGGCGTAATGGTAGTAATAGAAGCCAAACACATGTGCATGCAAATGAGAGGAGTAGAAAAACAAAACGCCATCACAACCACCTCCGATTTCACTGGAGCGTTCAACCAGGCAAAGACACGCGAGGAATTCATGAATCTTATCCGAAGAGAAAGATAGTTGACAAGGTACCAGTTGACAAGGTGACAAGGCTTTAGATAGTCTTGAGTATGCTGGACCTCGCCCCCTTGTCAACGGGTCGCCTCGTTCCCTAAAATAAAAACAGACTATGACTCAACAAACAGGCATCCGCAAAGGACTGGTCAAACTCGTTATACCCATTTTTATCGAAACTTTGCTCATCATGATGCTGGGAGCAGTAGATACCATCATGCTGAGCCAATACTCCGATGAGAGCGTGGCTGCCGTAGGCGTGGTCAACCAGATTGTGACCTTTGCCTTTCTGGTATTCGAGGTCATCAACATCGGCACATCGGTACTCTGCTCGCAGTACTTGGGAGCTAAATTAGAAAAAAACATGATACAGGTAGTGGGGGTAGCCTTATTGCTCAATTTGGTAGTAGGACTGGCAGTCAGTGCCATCCTGCATTTTGGTGCCACTACACTGTTGGGCTGGATGGGACTACGCCCCGAGTTGTTACAATATGGTATCGGCTATATGGAGATTGTGGGAGCATTCGCTTTCTTCCAGGCCATCTCGCTCACCATTTCCGCCTCGTTACGCAGTGCCAACAAAGCCATTTACCCGATGCTGGTTACCGTACTGGTCAACATCATGAACATCATCGGCAATTATTCGCTGATTTTCGGCAAGTGGGGCATGCCGGCACTGGGAGCCGAAGGTGCTGCCATCTCTACCGCTTTCGCCCGTGGCGTAAGCATGGTTGTATTGTTTGTCATCCTCTTCCGCAAACACATCCCCAAGTTCCCCCTTGCCTATTTCCGCCCTTTCCCATGGATAGAGCTGAAAAACCTGTTGAAAATCGGGCTTCCTTCTGCCGGCGAAAACATCTCGTACAGTTTCTCGCAAGTGGTCATCACCTACCTTATTAATATATTAGGCAACAATGCCCTTGCCACCCGTACCTATACGGTCAACATCGTGATGTTTGTCTACCTCTTTGCCATCGCCATGGCGCAAGGAGGTGCCATCACCATCGGACACCTGGTAGGACAGAAAAAGGTCCGTGCCGCCTACCTTTTGGGCAAGTACGTAATGCGGCTTTCCATTCTGGTGTCGCTCATACTCTCGTGCATCTGGGCAGCTTCGGGGCACTTCATCTTCAGCCTCCTGACCGACAACCAGGAAATCATCCGGCTGGGTGTCACCGTGATGATTATCGATGTGATTGTGGAAATCGGACGTGCCGTGAACATCTATGCCACCAATGCCCTCCGTTCTGCGGGCGATGTCAACTTCCCCTTCTATGTAGGGCTGGTGGTGCAGTGGAGCGTGTCGGTAGGCGTCAGCTACCTGCTCGGCATCCATTGGGGCTGGGGACTGATAGGCATGTGGTGCGCCTTCCTGCTCGACGAGAATATCCGTGCCATTATCTTCGTCCGCCGCTGGAACAGCATGAAATGGGCAAAGAAAGGATTCGTTTAGTGAGTTTTTGAGTTCTTAAGTTTTTGAGTTTGTAAGTTTTTGAGTTCTTAAGTTCTTGAGTTTGTATGTTTCAACTTAAAAGTTTCAACTCAAAAACACTCATAAACTCAAAAACTTACAAACTGTTTTGAATTTATCGTGCGATGATTGGGGATGTTTTTTTGCAGAGAAGGTGTATCAAAATGAAAGTTGATTCCAATTTCGGCACACCCTCCTATAGGCAATTAAGAAAAATGCAGATATAATCTGTGTAATCTGTGGTGAAAAATAGAATAATCATCCTTCAGATAGGGAAGGCGTTCTTATCGTTGTAAAATTATGAGCCGATTCCATCATTTTTATTACTTTTGCACCGTTAAAAGACATAACCGCCTATGTTAAGAAGAATCATCCTGCCGTTGCTTTGCCTGATGTTGCTTCTCCCTGCCTGTAAGGAAGAACCGAAAATCCCAGCCGAATTGAAAGCAATCAACGAAGCTATCGAAAGCGACAAACCGGGAATATACTATATGTTGCAAGACTACAAGCCTAAGGTCCAAAGGCAACCCGAAGCCGTGCGGATGTATTACGACTACCTTGCCATCAAATATGAAGACCAGATTAGTTTCCGCCATCCTTCCGATAGCTTGATAAAAGGCATCGTGCACTACTACGAGGAGAAGAACGACCGCCGGATGTTGCCCGAAGTGTATTACCTTGCCGGGCGGGTATATGCCAGTTTTGGCGATGCCCTCCGGGGGCTGGACTATTACCAGCAGGCTTTGGACGCATCTGCTGCGCAAGGCAATGAAAAGCTGATGCAACGCATCTATTTCCAGATGGGGCACATCTTCTTGCATCAGGACGTGTACGGCGAGGCACTGAATGCCCAGCGGAAAGCCCTTGGCTACAAACACCTGGCAGTGGACAGTGTGTCGGAAGTATTTATTCTGAAAGACTTAGGAGCCACTTACGCGGCACAGGGAAAGACCGACAGTGCTTTCCTTTATTATCAGGAAGCGTTGCAGAAAGCCGAAACCGCCTGCAATGCTTCCGTCCGCTTCTACGTAAAAGAAGACATAGCAGCACTCCATCTCCGTCTGGGCGAATACGACAAGGCATGGCATCTGCTCGATGCTCCACCTGCCGAGATGGATGCCAGTGTGCAGGCAACGCTCTACCGCTTGAAAGCTCAGCTTTTCCACCGCACCGGACAACCTGACTCTGCCCTCTACTATAGCCGGCTTTTGACCCGTGAGGGCAGTTCGGTGTACGACCGGCAGGCAGCAAGCCTGGAAATGGCAGGCATCTTTACCGGACAAGAACGTTTTCAGGATGCCGTCAACCAATACCGCCAATACGTCATCTATACCGACTCGGTGCAAAAACTTATCCGTACCGCTGCCATCAGCAAGGCACAATCGACCTACAACTATCGGTTACGCGAGCGGGAGAACAACCAGCTGAAACTGAAAAACGCCGAGCAGCACACCCTGATACTGGTCTACCTGCTTGCTGGTGTGCTCATCGTAGGAGGTGGTACTATTTACCTGCTCTACCTGCGCCCCAGCCGGCAGAAGCAAAACGAACGTATCAAAGAACTGGAGCGCCAACAGGAAGAACAATACACCCGAAGCCGTGCCTACATTGAACAGAACAATGCCATCATCCGCCAACTGGAGACCCGACTGGCTTCTACCTCGGCAGATAACACGCAGATGCGCGAACGCCTGCAGACCCAACAAGAACAGTTGCGCCAACGCAACATCCGTGCCGAAGCCGAAATGCGCCAACAGGAACTGGCACTGCATACGTTCCGCCAATCGGATATTTACATCCGTTTCCATCAGGCAGCAGACTTCAGCGAGCTATCGGAAACCGACTGGCAGGAACTGCAACGCACCATCGATGAAACCTTCAACCATTTCACCGCACGCCTCTACGCACTCTCTCCCCTCAGCGAACGCGAACTTCGCATTTGCCTGCTGGTAAAGGCCGAAATCCAGCCTACCGGCATCGCCCAACTAACTGGTCGTGTAAAGTCCACCATCACATCCGCCCGCAAGAACCTATTCGAAAAGCTATGCGGCAAGAAAGGCTCGGCAGAAGACTTCGACCGCTTTATCCGGGCTTTCTGAAAGCATCCGCCAACTGCCCGGTTTTTCCACTACAGATGACACGGATTATACCATGCGCGGTATGAAATTGTGCCTTTTGTGGATGGGGCAATAAATAATGTGCTAATGTGATAATGTGACAATGTGATAATGTGATAATGTGATAATGTGATAATGTGATAATGTGAAAATAAATTAGCACATTGTTCTATTATTTATTGGCACATTAAAAGCCCGTCTGTGTCTTTCCGTGTTTTCTGTGTCCCATCAGAATTCGCAAATGCTTTTTCGAACAAAAACCGAACCCGTTTACAGCACCCTATTCAGCAGTTTTCCCTACTTTTGCTTCAAACCAAAAACGAAAAATGCCATGAGACCCATGTTCTATTCACTCTTCATGCTGTGTTTCCTGATGCCCGCATATGCACAGACCGTCGACTTTATCAAAGAACTGGAACCTGCCATCTTGCAATGCACCTACCGGTGCACCATGAAACTTGATACATTAGGGACTGATACGAAAACAGACCGGATGATACTCCGCATCGGGAAAAACATCAGCCAATTCTACTCGTACACGGCTTACCGCACCGATTCGATATGGAAAACACCCAACGGAAAACGGATTTGGGGCAATGCCATGGTACGTGCCATCCGTTCGAAAAACCATGCCCAAATGCCCAATGCCAACATGGTAACCAACGATTATATCTATAAAAACTATCCCGAAGGCAAACTCAGCACGTATGCCCAACTGGGAGTAACAAGCGTACGGATAGAAGAAGACTACACCGGACAGGATTGGACTTTGCAGGACAGCAACAAGACCCTGCTGGGCTATCCCTGTCAACTTGCCACGTGCAGTTTCCGCGGACGAGACTACCAGGCATGGTTTACCTCGGATATACCGATTGCCAACGGGCCGTGGAAGTTCAAAGGCTTGCCCGGACTGATACTGGAAGTGTACGACACGCAATGCCATTATCAATTCCAGATAGAAGGAATAGAACGGACAAACATCGCTCCCGTATGTTTCTATTATACCACTCCCGACCCACGGAATGCCGAACGCATCGACCGTATCCGCTACCTGCAACTAGCCACCGAAGGAAATGCCGGCATACCTACTTTCCTGCGCGAGACAAGCTTGGGCAGCAAAAAAACGGAAGACGGCCAAAGGCAACACATCGCCCACGATTACCTGGAGAGAGATTATCACAAGAATGCCTGTACATCCAGCAGCACCGGGCAACACAAATAAATACCCAGCCATGAAAAACTATATACAATATACCTTGCTTCTGCTGGCAAGTATGACAAGCTGTTTCCACATGAAAGCGCAAGGCAATGCCACACTCCCGACAAGCCTCTCGCGCCAAGCTACGGAATGTTACCTGCAAGGAGAATATGCCGAAAGGGCATTCAACCTTTACGACGCTCTCGAAACTATCAGGCATTCATCGATTCACTCGGTTGTGCCAGTGATGCCACCGAGGCACTCTACAAGCTGGCAGACCTTGCCAAGTCACGCCTGCATGAACTGAAAGAAAAAGCATTTATCAAAAACACGCTGGCACAATAAAATATGAATATCCTCAAAATGCCAGTAGATAAAAGGAGCGTGAGGAAATACATTCCAGTCCTCCCCCAATCCCATATTGCCAGGACTGCAGTCCTAGATAGTATAGGACTGCAGTACCAATAGGGTAAAACTGCAGTCCCAGCCTATCAGGACCGGAAAAGATTATAGCTTTGTAGAAAAGGTCGTGCAGCTTTGTAGAAAAGGTTGACTACTTTAAGTCTTATTCGTAGTATGGTATTATTACTATTCATGCCTGTCATTTACCGGTGTGAGGCAATACCATATTTGCCTTGCAGAAGAATGGAGCCTTTCTGGAATAAAATACTGGCAGTGAGGAAGCTCCCATCACTTCCAGCTCTTTTCGCAAACATTCAGTAATCATCATATTTTCAGCAGTTTCATAGATATTTTCTTAATGGCGGTCATTCATCGCACGATAAATTCAAAATAGGAACTTATACTATGCGGTATAGATTTGTGCATTTTAATGAAACATAACTATTCACCACAGAGGCCACAAAGAACCACAGAGGAAAAATTTAAAAGACTCTGTGTACCTGTGCCCTCTGTGGTAAGAAAATGCACACTTTCATACCGCGCAAAGTATAAAAATTTTCATCGAACAAAAACCGAATCCTAAAACCGTAGCATCGAACAAAAACTGAACTGTTTTATAGCTTCCGGTTCAAGCGGTTTCCCTACTTTTGCCGATATCGAATTTAAAACTTTACAGATATGGCAAAACACACATTTATCGCCTTGATGATGCTCGGCTTCCTGCTTCCGGCACAGGCACAAATCGGAACCACCACACAAGTAATAGAACCAGCCATCATGGAATGCCAGTACGACCATACTGCTGTACGAGACACACTCGACCGCAGCCATGTGATGAAAGACCGGATGATTTTGCAGATAGGAAAAAATGTCAGCCAGTTCTATAGCTGGTACACCCTGCAAGGAGACTCCATGTGGACAGACCCGAGGGGAAGAAAGATTGCCGCAGAAAGAATTTTTGAAGCCATACGCACACGGAATCATGAAAATATTATAGGTACACATACAGATGGATACATCTACCATTCGTATCCCCAAAAAGGAATGACAACAACTTACACTTCCCAAGGAGGTGAAGACATGAAAACTCCTATCGTATATCTTTATTTCTCGGAAGAAACACCCCAGCAGACATGGGAAATGCAAGATTCCACCAAACAAGTACTGGGATATACTTGCCAGCTTGCCACCGCCCGGTTCAGAGGCAGGTTATGGTACGCTTGGTTTACACTCGATATACCTATTGATAACGGACCGTGGAAACTCGGAGGATTGCCCGGCTTGATTATGGAAGCATACGATAGCCAAGACTATTACCACTATACCCTGACCGGCATCCAAACCCAAAACCTGCAACCCGTTACCTTCTATAATTATTGGGAAAAGGTATTCGAAAAGACAACCCGACTTGATTACCTTAAAAAAGCGCATAAATCACAAATAAAATATGCGGATAAGATCAGATATACGAACTACGATTTTTTAGAATTAGATTACCACCAATAAAACCCTGATTAGTATGAAACGAATAACCATCTTCTTCACCTTGCTGCTCGCTTTACAAGCCGCACAAGCACAAATCGAAAGCATGATACAAACTATCGATCCAGCTCTACTGGAATGCCGGTACCAATGGATACAGAAAACAGATACTTTAGGAACGGAAATTGCCGTGGACACCATGGTCTTGCGTATCGGCAAGAAGGTAAGCCAATGCTATCCACAATCTACGTTTTCTATGGATTCATTGGTCAATACACCAAATGGAGGCGAAATATTCATGCAACAGATGATGGACTTTATGAGCAAAAAAAGACCACGACCGGGAACCAAAATCATCAACCGGTATTATTATAAGAATTATCCCAATGGGAAGTTCAACACCTTTGCACCCACACCGATACGAATAGAAGAAAACTACCAGAAACAAGCATGGACTATCGTGGCGGACAGCACGAAAACTATCTTGGGCTATTCCTGCCAGCTTGCCACCTGCCACTTCCAAGGAAGGGAATACAAGGCATGGTACACTACCGAAATCCCTTATCAGGAGGGACCGTGGAAATTCAACGGACTGCCCGGACTGATTACCGAAGTGTATGACACCAAGAACCATTATCACTTTACTTTGGTCAGCGTAAAAAAAGACCATCTCCCTCCGGTATGTTTCTATAAGCTGAAAGCCGAATCCTTACAGGAAGTGCCTAAGAAAGACCGAATTGCGTTTTTGAAGGAATCGGCAAAAAAGAACAAACATAACTTTGATTTCATGGAAACTGATTATCATAACTACAAATAATTAGCTTTTTAATAGCAAACTGTTAACAAATATCTATACAGCAAAAGATTGACGCTACTTATTATAACATGCAACAATATTGTTTTACGTAAAACAAAGCCCGGGCAATAAGGCAATATGAACTAATTATTAACTTAGAAGCTGTTTTGAATTTCTCCAAAAAGTTTTTCTTGGCTTGATGTATCCGTTTTCGTGTGTGCTTTGGGCGATTTTTTGGTCCTTTTCGCTCCTGTTCTTCGTCAGATAGCCCGCTATCTTCCTCATCACAGAAGCGAAAATGCCTCAAAAACTCATCCCAAATCATCGCACGATAAATTCAAAACAGCTTCTAAAGAACCCAACAGCTAATAATTGCAATTCATGAAACACCTTATCGCATACCTGTTCTTAATCAGCCTTGCCTCTTCCCTCTGCGCCCAGCAACGGACATTAACGGGCAAAGTGACCGATTCCGCCAAGCAAGTCTCCTTACAAGGAGTAAGTGTAACAGTCTGCCGGGCAGACGGAAAAAGCATCCTTGCCTTTGCCATTACGGACGAGGACGGGACATTCAGCCTGAACGTGGACAGCACAAAGGCAAGCCGTGCGGTGATACGCTTCTCTTGCCTAGGCTATGCAGCCGTGACCCGCCCTATCCAGCCGCAAGACCAAACCTACCGCATCGGCTTGCAACCCGAAGAAATCAGCATCCGGGAGGTCATCGTGAAAGCACCGAAGATACGGGCGCAAGGAGATACGATCATCTATAATGTAGCACGCTTCTCGAAAGAGGGCGACCGCACCATCGGGGACATCCTGAAGAAGCTGCCCGGCATACAGGTAGCGGATGACGGGAAGATTTCGTACCAAGGCACGCCCATCAACAAATTCTACATCGAGGGCAAAGACCTGCTGGGCGGAAAGTATGGCATCGCCACCAACAGTATCTCCAACCAAGACGTAAACAGCGTGGAGGTGATGGAGAACCACCAGCCCATCAAGGCACTGAACGGACTGAGCCTTTCGGACCAGGCAGCCATCAACCTGCGCCTGAAAGAGAACGTGAAGCAACGGTGGATAGGAAGCGTGAAAGGAGGAATCGGGCTTGCCGCGCCTGCATCGGTACTATGGGACGAGGTACTGATAGCCATGCAGTTCAACAAGAAATTCCAGTCGCTCAACACCTACAAGACCAACAACACGGGCAGGGACGTAACCCGCGAGTTCAAATCGTTCGACATCAACGCCACACGCTACCGGCGCGAAAAGCTGACCGACTACATCCGCATCGTGCCTCCGGCAGTACAGGCACTGAACAAAGAGCGCGAGCTGTTCAACCGAACCCATCAGGCGACTTCGAACAACCTGTTCCAACTGAAGAACGGAATGAACGTGACCGTAGGCATCGGCTACATGAACCACCGGACCGAATCGGACAAGCAGACCGTGACGCAATATTTCCAAGCGAACGCCGATACCACCACCATCCGCGAAAAAGAGAGTTCGCTCTTCGAGCAACAGCAGCTTTCCGCCGAGATACGGCTGGAAGCGAACGAAGACACCTACAACCTGACCGAACGCCTGATGGCAGACTTCGCGTGGCTGGACAAGAATGACGGCGTGAGCGGAACCATCCCCAACACCCAAGATGCCTGGTCGCCCGACAAACAGCTGACCAACGACCTCTACCTGCTGAAGCGGTTCGGCAACAAGTTCATCATCTTCACCTCGTACACCTTCGTGCAAGACCATCCGCAACGGATGGACGTGACGTACGGAGACGAAACACGCAGCCAGCGGATAGAGCAGCGAAAACTGTTCTCGGACAACAAAGTGGATTATGGATTCGCCATAGGGCAAGTCACGGTAAGCCTAGGAGCCGGAGCCAAAGTGATGTGGCGCGACATGGCATCGGAACTGGAGGGCGTAACGCTGACCGATAATGACGAGGAAGGTTCGGGCATGAACTACACGCAGCTCTACCTCACCCCCAAACTGGAATATACGTGGCGCAGGCTGAAGACCCGACTTGCGCTGCCCGTCAACTTCTACCATTATCTATATAAGGAAAAGGCAAACGGGCTGAAAAGCCCCTCGACCCGTGTGTTGTTCAATCCAGACCTGTACCTGTCGTATACCCTAAGCGCACGCTGGGACATCGACCTTTCGGGCGGAATCACCAGCCGTCCGCTCGGTGATGCCTCTTTCTATCCGGGTTACCTGATGGATTCTTACCACACGCTGATGAAAGGTTATCCCGTATACGGGCTGAGCACCAGCAAATACATCGAAGGTGGCATCTACTACAAGCGTCCCTTGGACGAACTGTTTGCCGATGTGTCGGTGTCGCACAACTGGATGAGCCTGCCCTACCTGACCCATCAGCAATTCGAAGGAGATTTCATCGTCACTTCATACCAGCAGGGAGAAAACACGGCACGCCAGCTGGACGTGAACGGCAATGTATCAAAAGGATTCGATTTCCTGAACTGCTACATCTACCTGAAAGGGATGTACACCAACCGCCACGCGGTGCTGGTGCGCAACGAAGAACGGATACCGAACGTGCGCACAATGTGGAGCATCGGGCCGCGCATCGAAGCGGACCTGACGGAAAAAATTACCCTGCACTATGAGTTAAACTATGGGAAAAGCAAGTTAAGGCTGGAAGAAGAAGGAAGCGAGACGAATACCGCCTCATTAGAGCAAAGCCTCAGCCTGCGGATAACACCCGCCGCAAAGCTCAGCATCTTGCTGAAAGGCGGGCATTACCGCAACCGGGAAACAGATAGCCGCAAGCGGGATTTCTTCCTTGCCGATGCCGTGGTGTCATACAAACTTTCCAAACGGATAGACATGGAGCTTGCCGCCACCAACTTGCTGGACGAAAGAGAATACGCCTATACCTCTTTCACCGATGAAGCCAGCACCGTATCACGCAGCTACCGCATCCGCCCCCGCAATCTGCTGTTCACCCTGCGGATGACGTACTGATGCCACACTTTAATCCTTCATTTTAGAAACCCCTTTTATCTTGCCTTCTACACGGGTGGGGGTACCTTTATAACGGATATCGCCGGCACTTGACACCGAAGTGGAAAGCACGCCGCTGGCGTTACACTCGATATCGCCTGCCGAAGAGGCGGTCGCCTTTACATCTTTCGCCAGCAGGTCCTTGGCATAGATGCCGCCTGCCGAACTGGCACTGAACGTAGCGTTACGGCATGTGCCGGCAAGCTTGATGTCGCTCGATGAGCTGGTAGATGCTTTCACATCACCTTCACAGGTCAGGTTCTTTACCGTGCAGTCGCCTGCCGAACTGGATTCGATAACGGCTCCACTGCATTGGGCGGTATTCACCTTGATATCGCCGCTGCTCTGCGTATCCAGACTCAGCTGCCCGCACCGGACAGCATCTACCACGATGTCGCCGCTGCTCTGCGTAATCATTTCCACATCGGCACAAGCTACAGCCCCTGCCTTGATGTCGCCGCTACTCGATGCACGGAACGATACAGCCTTTTGGGTCTTCAAGCCGTTTGCCAAGATAATGTCGGACGAACTGGATGTGGAGAACGAAGTCACTTCGGGAGCATACACACGCACTTCGCATTTATATCTTCCAGTAATGGATGTACCGCTCTTGAAACCTACATGCAACTTACTTCCTTCCTGTTCTACTTTTATCAAAGGCACAATGTTATCAGGTGCATAGATTTCGGCATAGGGTGTACCCGAAGCCTGCGTATAGACTACATCTACCGATGAAGACGAACGAATAGCATCAATGCCGGTAAGCGATACTTTCTGGGTCACATAATTCTTGCTGGGTTTTACCACGTTTCTGCTTCCGGCGTAGCATCCGGAAACGCTAAGCATCATTGCCAAGACACATGATGCCACAATCATTGAAAAATATTTCATAGTTTCTGTTCGTTTAATTGTTTATGTTCTACTTGTTAGACGCAAAGTCGCGAAAAAAGTTACGGAAAAATAAAGAATCTTTTTGAATGAAGAATGAAGAATTTCCATGCGGGCGAAGCAATTCTTCATTCTTAATTACTTAAAGTACTTGAACGCCGGCGAAATAAACCAGCGCTTATACATCAGGGTGGCAAGCTGGTAAACGAAAAAGGCGGTAAAGAAACCGGCTATGGAATCGACCAGATAATGCGCCTGAATATAAACCGTTGCACAACACAACAACACATAAAAAGGTGCCAGGAAATATGCCAGCCTCCGATTGACCCGCCACGCCATAATCATCACAATGGTAGATATACCTACGTGCGAACTGGGGAAAGCCGCCGTAGGCCGTTCGCCCACTTCTTGTGAAGCCTCCACTAAATTAAAGAAAAAACCATGGTCGAACCCCGGTCCCGGTATCAAGTAATCATTCGTATTGAAATAATCGCCAATAGGAGGAAAATCGCACGCATTCACCCTGTCCATCCCAATAGCCGGGAAATAGAACTGTGGTCCTGCCACAGGCAACATAATATAAACCAAATAATAAATGAAAAACGAAGTGACCAGCACAAAGCAAATCTTCTCGAACCACTCGAAACGCTTCACGAAGTAATAAAGTACCACAATGAGCATCATCGGATAATAAAAAAAATAGCCCATATTAAACGGCTCGCTGAACCAGATGGATGGACAATGCTCGCTGAACTCTACCGAAGGCTGGCACCCGAACAATGCCTGCTCATTGCGTGCAAACAAATAATCAAGGTTCGGGAACAAACGATTGAATTCAAACGTATCGGGATACCAATAAGCAAGCAGACTCATCTGCACCACCATACGGACAAATGCCGTCAGCCTGCACGGAAACGCCTGATACAGGAATATCAGCACAAATGTCAGAATCACAATACCCAAACGTTCCAGTAACATTGTGCCCGGATGGTCCATACGCTGATACAGCAACAAAACCAAAAAACTGGTCAGTGCATTATAAATCAAGCTGATTGTCTCTACGGCAAACAGTTCCTTACCGCTTTCTACCCGTTCGAATAATTTTATAGCCATCCCTCTTTCTTATACCATCTGATTGTTTCTTTTACTCCTCTCTCCAGCGGATATGCAGGCTGGTAACCCAGTTCGTTTTCCAACGGAACTATGTCGCACCGCCAATTACGCTGTTTCATAATCTTATATTTGTCGGGATTAAGCGTACTGGGTTTATGCATCAGTTTCGCCACGTTTCCTGCCACAGACGAAATAATCTTCAACAACCCAAGCGGACACGTAAAACGTACCAGCCAAGGATGTCCCAATTCGGTCCGTATCAAGTCGGAGAACGTGCGGCTACTATACACTTCGCCATCGCTTACGAAATAAGCGCGTCCCGTCACCTGCTTTTCCACAGCCAAATAAATGGCCTGCACCAAATCGGTCACATACACAAACGTAAGATCTTGCCGGCGGAAACCGGCAACGATGTCCAAATGGCGCGATATGGATTGAGCCATCAGGAAATAATCACGCTCACGAGGACCGTATACTCCCGTAGGGCGGAATATCACCCACGGCAAGTTTTCCAGTGAACGTATGTATGCTTCGGTATGAAGCTTGCTCACCCCGTATGCCGTATTGGGTTGTGGCGTGTCGCACTCACCTATGGGCAGATAGTCACGTTCGTGTATGGGACCGAACACACTCAGCGAACTAAGGTAAACGAACTGACGTGGCACCATGTCCAATCTTATCAACACTTCGATAAAATGACGCGTAGCCCAATAATTGCCTATTTCGAAGTCTGCCTGATGCAGGCATTTTGTCACGCCCGCACAGTGGATAATGCAATCCCACCCGTCATGCTCTTTTTTATGTCGCTTCAGCTGTTCTTCCAAATGATCGGAATCTGTAAAATCGAGTTCGGCAAAACGGATACGCTCATCCTGCAGATATTTCCGGCTGCTACTCTGCCTTACACCTGCCCATACCTGCATGCCACGTTCCAATCCTCCTTCGACCAAAAAACTGCCGATGAATCCGCTTGCGCCTGTCACCAATATCTTCATGTTTCCTATATTCTTCATTCTTAATTCTTCATTTCATCGGCTCTACATGGATGTTGATGTATGTATCCTTCCCATATGTGTCACGCAATTTCTGCTCTACTTGCGTGGCACGGTCATGCGCCTCACTCAAAGGCATATTGCCATCCATCCGGATATGCACATCTATCGCATAACGGTTGCCTATACGCCTCGTGCGCAAATGGTGCGGCTGTGATACACCAGGTACCGAAAGCACCAAGTCGGTGATATGACGTTCCACATCATCGGGCAACGAACGTTCCAACAGTTCGTCCAGACAAGGTCCCAATTGCTTTATCGCCACATGGATAATAAAAAAACTTACGATAACTGCCGCCAAAGGGTCGAGTACCCGCCAGTCTTCGCCCAACAAAATGGCGCCGCCGATACCTACTGCTGTCCCTATAGACGAAAACGAATCACTCCGGTGATGCCAGGCGTTAGCTATCACCGCCGGACTATCGTATTTCCTTCCTACCAGACGTGTGTAATGAAACAGAACCTCTTTCGACACAATTGAAAACAATGCTGCCCACAAGGCAATCCAACCCGGCGAAGGCAACGTTTCCCCCTGTAAAAAAGCGTAAATCTGTTCGCCTCCGCTCCATAGGATACCAATACCTACCACCAGTAATGCCACGCCAATCAGCAAGGTGGCAAAGGTTTCATATTTTCCGTGTCCATAATCGTGTCCTTTGTCTTCCGGCTTGTCTGAAATACGCACAAACACCAATACAATCACATCTGTAGCCAAATCGGATAATGAGTGTACCGCATCAGCTATCATCGCGGCACTGCGTCCCAATATGCCTGCAGCAAACTTACACAGCACCAGCACGACATTTACCACGCTGCCTGCCAGCGTCACCCCGTATATGGCACGCCGGCGGACAGCAGCATCAGTCTCATTCATATCACATTCATTTTTTACATAAGCATGGGGCAAAGATACGCAATTCTAATGAAGAATAAAGAACAAAACATAAGGAATCTTCATATTTTTGACAGACAGGACAAGAATCCCGACAATCTGATTCGTATCACTTTTGTAATACCTGTTTCACGCCCCTGTAACACAAAAACTACACCTTTGCATCCGAATCAAAAAAGACAAGAAATTATGAAAAAGAGTTTCATTACCCTGTTATTATGCTTGTGTTGCAGCTTCGTGATAAAGGCACAAACCAATTCGCCACACGTAGAGCGTCCCCGATTAGTAATCGGCATTGTAGTCGACCAGATGCGTTGGGATTACCTCTACCGTTTCTATCCGCGTTTCGGAGAAGGAGGCTTCCGGCGCCTGATAAACGAAGGCTTCAGTTGCGACAACACTCATCTCAACTACATACCCACCGTGACCGCCATCGGGCACTCGTCTATCTATACCGGTTCCGTACCCTCTATCCATGGCATTGCAGGAAACAATTTCTACAAGAATGATACACTGGTATATTGTACCGACGATCCTACCGTAACAGGTGTGGGAAGCAACAGTCCTGCCGGCAAAATGTCACCACGCAACTTATTGGTCACCACTATCGGCGACGAACTGAAACTTGCTACCAACTTCCGTTCGCGCGTCATCGGCGTAGCCTTGAAAGACCGCGCTTCGATTCTTCCTGCCGGACATACACCCGATGCAGCCTATTGGTTCGATGACGAGACCGGACGCTTCATCACCAGCACTTATTACCGGGAATCACTTCCCCAATGGCTGAACGACTTCAACCAACGTGACCTTGCCCGACAATATCTCTTGCAAGACTGGGACACCCTCTACCCCATCGAGACCTACACTGCAAGCACAGCCGACAGCACTGCTTACGAATTACCCCTTGCCGACACTCCTATACTGCCCGTGCCCACCTCACACCTGTTCGAACAGAAAGGCTACAGCGTCATCCGCACCACTCCTTATGGCAACTCGCTCACGCTGGAACTAGCCAAGGCTGTACTGAAAGGTGAACAACTGGGTCAAGGTCCCGAAACTGATATGCTCACCGTCAGTCTTTCGTCAACCGACTACGTAGGACACCAGTTCGGAACTTATGCCATCGAAACAGAAGATACTTATCTCCGTCTTGACCGTGACCTTGCCGACTTTTTCCGTACGCTGGACGAAACGATAGGTAAGAATAACTACCTTCTCTTCCTTACTGCCGACCATGCAGCCGCCCACAATTTCCGCCTGATGCAAGACTGTGGAATTCCTGCCGGGGGCTGGTATGCGGGCACTGTCAAAGATTCGCTCAATGCTGTGCTTGACAAACAGTTCGGCTCTGGCCATCCACTGGTGAAAGACATCCTTAACTATCAAGTATTCTTCGACCATGCATACATCCGCCAAGCAAACATTGATTTACGCGCCGCAAAAGCCTGCGCCATTGATTTCCTGAAAAGTTACCCACAATTTGCCTACGTGGCAGACATGGAAGACCTGAGTAACGCCACCCTACCTGCCGATGTGCGCGAACGTGCCATCAATGGTTACAACCGACTGCGCAGCGGTGACATTCAGCTCATCATGCAACCCGGCTGGTACAACATTGACCGACCTGATAAAACAGGTGGTACCGACCACGGCGTATGGAATCCTTATGATGCACATATCCCGCTGTTTTTCATGGGTTGGCACATCGAATCGGGTAATACTTTCCACCCTGTACACATGACTGACATTGCCGCCACCGTCTGTGCCCTGCTTCGCATACAGATGCCCAACGGCTGTATCGGAACACCTGTAGAAACAGTAGTGGAATAAAACAACCGGCATCCTTTAACCTGTTTAAATTTTGCTCAGCCCCTTAACTTCATAACGCATCAATGAAACACAAGACGGACACAGAATTTACATAAACACCTTATATAATAAAAGGTATCGAGAAAAAACTGTGTCCGTCTGTATGTTATCTCCAAACCCGTTTACCTGAAAGCTTTTTCCGCCTCACGCCTCAAAGCACGCCAGCCGGGCATCTGTTTCAGTTCGCGACGGATAGGAGCATCGTAAAACAAGAAGAGAAGGAACAGCAGAAGGCAGGCGTAAATCACCCAGCCATAGATTTGCTTGATGCTCACTTCCATCATCCGTTCGATGAACCCCGGTATATATCCGCCTAAATCGAAAGGCGAGGAGCTGACTGCTACGTTATCAATAGCAGTGCCGTAACGCGCCAGATTATCCGCCATGTAGTAAGACAGACCTTCGGTATAGACGGCTGCCCCCAGTACACCGCCTACCACCATGTGCAGCATATTGAACACACTCAACGCCTGGAAGAAGTGCTGAAACGTCATAATTTCTTCCAGACAGACCATAAACGTAGCACTCAGTACGGCATAGGCGAATCCACGGCACGCTACAGGCAGATAAAGCTGAGAAATATGAATTTCTGACGAAAGCGTGAAATAAAAGCCCACAAGATAACATGCCAGCACAGCTATGCCTACCGCCAGAAGGCGCAAATAACTGAACCGTCTTACGTGCATCCACCAGTAAGCGAAAAGACAGCCTGCCACCACACCCGCCAGCACCAGCCAGTCGAGCCGGACGCTGACCAACGCCTCATAATGCATCACGCTCTCGTAGAACACTTCTTCCAGCGAACGTTCGGCGGCAAGGTACATTTCGACCAGCATAATGAGCAGCAAGATGGGGAAAAGATGTCTGTATGTCCACATCTTCGGTTCGAGGAAAGGATGGCGCACATGAAGCATCCGTCCGACACACACCGCCAGCGTGGACACAATCATCACTGCCAGCACGCGAATAACAGGACTGTTCCACCAGTCGTAAAACTCTCCGTAACAGAAGAAATAAGCCACTTCCAGCAAGAGCAGCGCCCACAACAAGGCTCCCAGCCAGTCGATGCCGAAAAGCGGGAACTTCTTGACGATGCGGAAATGCCGTGTACAAAGGGTGATTATCAACAAGTCAACCATCATCACCCCCGCCATGAACCAATGCATGTACGACCAATGATAGTAATGCATCAGATAAGTGGCAAGAAGGTCGGACACCTGCATGCTCCCTAATATAATAATGTGCAGCATGGGGAAGAACACCGTGAAATCACGCTTTGGCGTCATCCAAAGCTGGATGGTGGACATACATTCGAAAGTACCCTGTATCTTGCAGATGCCCTCCACGAAACAGATTACCCAAAGCAAGGGCAGGAACGTAACGTGTGGTGCAGCCAAGTTGCACACCAACACACCCGTAGCAGATACCGCCAGCAACGTCTTGTTGGTGAAACGGAACTTCATCCGGAACAGCAGAGGGAAATAAATCGCCATTCCCGCCAGGTTGGCATAAAGACACATTAGCAAGTCCTCGCGCATCAGGGTGGTTTCACCCATCATCTCTGCCAGCGTACCCAGATAAAGCCCTCCCGAAAGCTGGAACGTGACTGCCATAAAGACATAAAGCCAGGGCTGCATGAGACGGGGCACAAAGCCGCGGACCATCGGCATCGTGAACGGTCCGTTAAGTACAGGCGCTCCCATCTCAACGCTTCACTTTACATTCCACATTCAGCCCAGCACGCAGAAGACTCAGCTTCTCCACATCGTTACCTTTCAGGCTGATACGGACAGGCACGCGCTGTTCCACCTTTACAAAGTTGCCTGTAGCATTGTCTTGTGGGATGAGCGAGAAGGCGGCTCCCGTGGCATCCGAGATAGATTCCACCGTGCCGGTATAGGTCACACCCGGAACGGCATCGGCGGTAAGCATCACTTCCGAGCCTACATGAATGTGCGGAAGTTGGGTCTCACGGTAGTTGGCAATGACCCACAAGTCCTGCCCGTCTACGATATCCACCATTGTTTGTCCGGGCTGCACCAGCTGCCCTTCATGAATATCCTTGCGCCCCGTCACGCCGTCGCAAGTGGCGACAATCACGGTGTACGACAGGTTCAGCTTTGCCAAATCCACGGCTGCTTCCGCCAGCCGGATGCCCGCTTCGTTCTGCTCCAGCCGGTGCGTCTGCTCATCACGGGTGAGGGCGGTCGATTGCTTGGCACGCAAGAGCTGTTCATAACGTGCCTTAATAGCTTCGTATGCCGTGTGCACTTGGTCGTATTGTTGAGGTGTCACGGCATCTTGCTTCAGAAGTTTCTCGTAGCGGTGCCATTCACGCTCGGCGTTCTGCATCTGCACCCGCACTTCTTCGATGCCCGCATCGCTTACACGCAGGTTGTTTTGTGTAGTAGCGATACCGGTCGATGTGGCACGGCGTCCCGAAAGGGCGTTGGCAAGGTCAGCTTCTGCCTGAGCAAGGCGCAGGCGGAATTCGGTGTCTTCTATTACCAGCAAGGTATCGCCTTTGCGCACCGGCTGGTATTCTTCGAAACAAATCTTCTTGATAAAACCCTGCACACGGGTATTGACGGGCGTAATATGTTGACGCACCTGCGCATTATCGGTATATTCCACGCCCAAATGGATGAAGCGCGAGCAAACGTAAACCAGTTCCACGGCAAGCAGGACAATCACTACGGTATTATAAATCTGTTTTTTAGCCTTTCTTGTAAGCATAAGTCTATTGAGTTTGGTAGTTAAGAAGTTAAGAAATTAAGGAGTTAAGAAGTTAAGGAGTAAAAACTATTGGCTTAACTCCTAACGAAGCGAAGCGGAGTGATAACTCCTCTAACTCCTTTAACTCCTTAAAATTACAACGTATGTGTCACATATCTCATCTGATAATAATGGTAAACCAAGTCGATGCGGGCGTTCACCAGTGCAAGATCGGCGCTCAGTTTGGTGTTGCCGGCATCCAACATGTCGGTCAGCAGGGCAAGCTCGTTGCGGTAGCGGTTGCTGATCACGCTGTAGTTCTCATTAGCAAGCTGCACGTTCTTCTCCTGAGTCCGCAGCTCGGTAAAAGCAGTCAGCAGAGAAGTATAGCTTGCCTGTACGGCATTTTCCACCTGCTCTTGTGCCAGCCCGTGTGTCTCTTGCGCCCGGCGCACGTTCAGCCGTGCCTGCTTCAGCTTGCGGGTATTCTTGAAGAGCGATGAGAAGTTGTAACTCACACTTACGCCCACGTACCAGTAGTTGAAGTTGTTGTCCAAAACGGGTACTTCGATAGTGATAGGTCCATCCAGATGTTCGGCGGCAAAGAGCGACACCTTAGGCAAGCGTTCCGAGCGTTCGCGTTTCACCAGTTGCTTGCTCGTCTCGATGCCCGTCGCCGCCTGCCGCAAGTCGATGTTGGTCTGTGTGGCAAGCTCCTGCCAGTCATTTTCGCTTAGTGTCTGCACTTCGGTGGCAAGCAGGGTTGTGTCAGGCACAACGACCGTCTCTTCGGGCAAGTGCAGGATAGTCACCAACCGGTGGTTTACTATCTTGCACGCATCGTTCACCTTCGCCAATTGCAGTTTCAGATTTTCTTTCTGAAACTCATAGCGGGTGATGTCGTTTTGCAAAGCGGTGCCCTGCTCGCGCCGTGCCTGCATGTCGGCTATCACCTGCAGGGCGAGGGCGAGGTTTTTTTCCAGCACCTGCGCCTGGTTGTTCAGCTTGTACAAGTCGAGGTAATATCCCACGAGCTGGAAGCGGACATCCTGCCGGTTCTTCTCCCAGTCCAGTTCCGCCTTTTGCTTATCAAGCCTTGCCAGCTCGATACCGCTGTTCACCGCCCCTCCGGCATAGATAACCTGTTGGGCTTCGAGGGCGAAATTGTTCCCCCAGTGGGGCATGTCGATGTGGGTGGCATTGCCAAAATCGCGGTTCCACAGCTTCCCGTCGCCCCAATAGCTGCCCGAAAGCGAGGCGCTGATGTCAGGCAGACGTTGCGCTTTTGCCGCCTTCAGCGCTTCGGCGGCAGCTTCTTTTCCTGTCGCATACGCCTGTATGCTTGTACTGTTCGCATCGGCAAGGCGGAACAGTTCATCGATGCCCATCACTCGCGGTTGGGCACAAAGGTGCAGGCTGCATAGTGCCACCAAGCAAGGCACTATGAGCCTAAAGTTTTTGCTCATAATGTAACTGATTAAAAAATGGTTGAATGAAAAAATAGAAATCCCCGTTGTCGTATACCGAAGCCGGCCATCAAATCAAAGCCGCCACGCCCCATGCGTGGGAATCATGAATTTTGTTACTAAAACGGACGATGTAAGTTTTCTTCTGTGTCATATTCGTAGGGCGGACTCTTTCTAAATCCGGCGCGAAGTTAGAAAAACAATCCGCAAGTTGTAACCTTACAAGCGCTGCATTTTGCATTTCTTTAACAAAAAAGCTACATATATCACACAAGCGAATATACATCAAAAACTCATTCCAAATCAGCACACGATAAATTCAAAACAGTTCACCATGTTTCTTTCCAGATTTCAAAAGAAAACACAAAAACACCGCTTAAAAAAGAGCCGTACTGAAAACAGAGGTTGTCATCCCTTAATTCTTGTTATAAAACATTTTATTTTAGTCAAAACATTTGCATATTTCCCAGAAGTCCGTACCTTTGCAACGTGTTTTTCATAGTATTAGATTTAAGGTTAACAAAGGTTGGAGTACAGCGGTACTCTTTTTTTTTATGTCCATACGTTTGGACATTACGCTTTTGCCTATGGTTTCATGCCTGTTACAGCCCTAAAGAGTTTGCAGGAATGGTATTCATAGCTTTCAACGCATATAGGTCTATCCGCTGTAAGATTAATAATCTTCAGGCTGCAAGATTATTAATCTTACAAGCGGAAGATTATTAATCTTACACCAGACGAAGTTATCTGCGCTGAGAAAAGAAGATAATAACAACCTTTTAAATAATCTGAATACTACCCATTTATTTAAACCTTACCGCTACTCCTATCAGATGGTTGACCGGCTCCCCGTTAAGGCTGGCAGGGATGAAGTAAGGCAGGTTGCGGACCACCTCGCAAGCAATGGAATCCATTTGGCGGTATGAACGGGCATCAGGCGCAAATACCTTTGCCGACCTTGCGAGGGTGACGTGACAAGGTAATCCCATTTTATTAACCACAAAAGAAACCACAGAGATGCCTTCACCGATGTGGATGTCCTTCACGGCTTCCTGTATGTAGTGTTCCAAGCCCGTATTATATTCCGATCCGTGGGGCTTAGGAATGGAAAACTCCGGCCCGCTGTCCGCATATCTGTAGACCGTATCCCCGTCTATCATGTCATAAACCGGCTTTCCGGTCTCACGCTCCAAGGTTATCGGTTCTTTGTCCGGTTCCTTTACCCGTATCGTATCGGTTTCAGCCGCAAGCGGACTTTCGGTCTTCTGCTGTCCTCCGCAGGCTCCTAAGGCAAGCAATAAGAAACATATCATCGGTTTCATACGCACATAAGGTTTTGGTCTCTGCAAATTTAGGGAAAAGAAGGGAAAAGCGCAACCGCAAGATTCTTCATTCTTCGTTCTTCATTCTTCATTTAAATTCGCTATCTTTGCAAAAGTTATTTAGTATCAAAGAAAAAACATACGCTATATGGAAAAGAAATTCAAACGGACTACTGTCACCTCGGCATTGCCTTACGCCAACGGGCCGGTCCACATCGGACACCTGGCGGGCGTATATGTGCCTGCCGACATCTACGTGCGCTACCTGCGCCTGAAGAAAGAAGAAGTATTATTCATCGGAGGCTCGGACGAGCACGGCGTGCCCATCACCATCCGCGCCAAGAAGGAAGGATGCACGCCGCAGGACATCGTGGACCGCTATCACACGCTCATCCGCGACTCGTTCAAGGAGTTCGGCATTTCGTTCGATGTGTACGGGCGTACCACTTCGAAGGTGCACCACGACACGGCATCGGCATTCTTTCGTACCCTTTACGACAAGGGCGAGTTCGTAGAAAAGACCTCGATGCAATACTACGACGAGGAAGCAAAGACTTTCCTTGCCGACCGCTACATCACGGGCGAATGTCCGCGTTGCCACGCCGAGGGTGCTTACGGCGACCAGTGCGAGAAGTGCGGTTCCACGCTCTCGCCTACCGAACTTATCAACCCGAAGAGTGCCATCAGCGGAAGCCAGCCGGTGATGAAGGAAACCAAGCACTGGTACCTGCCGCTCGACAAGCACGAGGCATGGCTGCGCCAGTGGATTCTGGAAGACCACAAGGAATGGCGCCCCAACGTGTACGGCCAGTGCAAGTCGTGGCTCGACATGGGACTTCAGCCGCGCGCCGTAAGCCGTGACCTCGACTGGGGTATCCCCGTTCCGGTAGAGGGAGCCGAAGGCAAGGTGCTCTACGTATGGTTTGACGCACCTATCGGTTACATCTCGAACACCAAGGAATTGCTGCCCGACTCGTGGGAGAAATGGTGGAAAGACCCCGAAACACGCCTCGTACACTTTATCGGAAAGGACAACATCGTGTTCCACTGCATCGTGTTCCCCGCCATGCTGAAGGCGGAAGGCAGCTACATCCTGCCCGACAACGTGCCGGCAAACGAGTTCCTGAATCTGGAAGGCGACAAGATATCCACCTCACGCAACTGGGCGGTATGGCTTCACGAATACCTGCAGGACTTCCCCGGCAAACAGGACGTATTGCGCTACGTACTCACCGCCAACGCTCCGGAAACAAAGGACAATGACTTTACATGGAAGGACTTCCAGGCACGTAATAATAATGAACTGGTAGCCGTATACGGAAACTTCGTAAACCGTGCGCTGGTGCTTACCCACAAATATTTTGAAGGCAAGGTGCCCGCCTGCGGAGAACTGAACGACTATGACAAAGCTACCCTCCAGGAGTTTGCAGACGTAAAAGCCCAAGTAGAGAAACTGCTTGACGTATTCAAGTTCCGCGATGCACAGAAGGAGGCAATGAACCTTGCCCGCATCGGCAACAAATACCTTGCCGACACCGAACCGTGGAAATTAGCGAAAACGGATATGGACCGCGTGGCAACTATCCTCAACATCGCCCTGCAACTGGTGGCAAACCTTTCTATCGCTTTCGAACCGTTCTTGCCTTTCAGCTCCGAAAAGCTCCGCAAGATGCTGAACATGGAAACCTTCAGCTGGGAACAACTGGGACGCACCGACCTGCTGGAAGCCGGACACGCCCTGAACAAGGCGGAACTGCTCTTCGAAAAGATAGAAGACGACGTCATCCAGGCACAAGTGGACAAGTTGCTTGCCACCAAGAAGGCAAACGAAGCTGCCGCCTACAAGGCAAACCCTGTGAAGCCGACCGTCAGCATCGAGGACTTCGACAAGCTGGACATCCGCGTAGGCACGGTGCTGGAATGCGAAGCAGTGCCCAAGATGAAGAAACTCTTGAAATTCAAGATAGCCGACGGGCTGGAAAACCGCACCATCGTGAGCGGCATCGCCCAGCACTACAAGCCCGAAGAATTGGTGGGCAAACAGGTATTGTTCATCGCCAACCTCGCCCCGCGCCAGTTCAAGAACGGCTTAGTGAGCGAAGGCATGATATTGAGTGCCGAAAACTTCGACGGTTCGCTGGCGGTCACTTCGGTCTTGCGCGAAGTGAAGCCGGGTAGCGAAGTGAAGTAATCTTTTTATCTTGAAACGCAGATTAACGCAGATTTTCGCAGATTCTAAAAATAAAAATCCGCGCTAATCTGCGTTAATCTGTGTTTCATCTTTTAATCTTGCAATATGCCCGAACAATCATTAAAGGAAAAGACCGCGAAAGGACTATTCTGGGGAGCCGTCAACAACGGTGCCCAGCAATTGCTCGTGCTCGTATTCGGCATCATCCTGGGGCGGATGCTCGGACCGGCGGAGTACGGCATGGTGGGGATGCTCACCGTCTTTACACTTATCGGGAACTCATTGCAAGAAAGCGGCTTCCGTGCCGCACTGGCAAATGTAAAGCACATCCGGCACGAAGACTATAACGCCGTATTCTGGTGTAGTCTCGGCATCGGCGTGTGTGCCTACCTCGTATTGTTCTTCTGCGCCCCGCTGATAGCCCGTTTCTATCATGAACCTGCCCTTATCCCGTTGGCGCGTTATTGCTTTCTTGCCATTCCCATTGCCAGCCTGGGCACGGCGCAAGGAGCTTATCTTTTCCGCAATCTGAAAGTACGCCAGCAGGCACTTTCGGGCATCATCGCCCACATCCTATCGGGATGTCTGGGCATCACGCTTGCCTACCACGGATTTTCCTACTGGGGCATCGCCACACAAAGCCTTACATACCTGATTGTCGTGACAATATGCAGCTGGTATTTCTCGCCGTGGCGCCCTACGTTCCGGATTGATTTCCGCCCGCTGAAGCCGCTCTTCGCTTTCAGCAGCAAGCTCCTAATAACAAACATCGCCAACCAGCTGAACAACAACCTGCTTTCGGTCATACTGGGAAAATACTTCAACCCACAAGCGGTGGGCAATTATAACCAAGCCAATAAATGGAACGCCACGGGGCATCAATTTATTACAGGAATGATGGGCAGCGTGGCACAACCTGTACTGGCAAGCATCAGCGACGACCGCGAACGCTCCCTGCGCGTATTCCGCAAGATACTCCGCTTCTGTGCCTTCCTTGCTTTTCCGGCGATGTTCGGACTCTCTATCGTGACACACGAGCTGATTCTCCTGACCGTAGGCGAAAAGTGGACAGGCAGTATCCCCTTGATGCAATTGCTCTGCATCGGAGGTGCCTTCGTTCCCCTCAACACCCTCTTCTCCAGCCTCATCATCAGCCAGGGGAAATCGGACATCTATATGGGAAATATCATCGCACAGGTCGTGCTCCAGCTCCTCACCGTCTTAGTATTAATACAACTGGGCGGAAGCATCTACGCAATGGTGGTCGTAAACGTGTGCCTCAACATCGTATGGCTGTTCGTGTGGCAAGGCTTTGCCCGGCGGTTCATCGGACTAAAAGTAAAAGCCTTACTACTCGACCTGCTTCCTTTTCTCTGTTCCGCATTGCTTGCCTGCTCGGCAGGGTGGCTGAGTGCCTATATGGCAGGAGGCCCGCTCGCCGTCACTTTTCTTACGAAAGTCATTGTAGCGGCAGGGTGCTATTTCCTCGTCATGAGGATCGCTCGTGCCGAAATCATGCAAGAATGTATCAACTATTTGTTTAAAAGAAAATGAGCATCCTCTACGTCATCAGCCCGCCACGCGAGATATTCGAAGGCATTCGTCCCGAAGTGAAGCAACACATCGTGATGCTGCCCGACTTCCTGCGCTATCCCTCCGGACGGTTCAAAGGAATCACCCGAAGCCTGCTCGCCGGACGCATCCCCTTGCCCAAGCGAATCTTATATTATTGGTTCCCGAAGAAATACTTCGACCGGATTATCCATGCCGAGGCGGGCGATGCCATCCTGATTTACGAAGCGTGCAACGTGCGGGTGCTTCGCGCCATCCGCCCTTACCTGCCCGAGGGAGTGCCCTGCTACATTTACTATTGCAACCCCGTCGGCACCACCTTCCGCCGTCCTGCCGAAGAACTGCAAGCCATCCGCGCCCTCGGATACCGCCTGACGAGCTTCGACCCCTGCGAAGCGGAACGCTACGGAATGGCATGTACAGGACAATACTTCCGTTATCCCGAACACCAGCCCGACAACATCGACTCCGATTGCTTCTTCTGCGGCCTGCCCAAAGACCGCGCCGGCACGCTGCAACGCCTCCGCACACGCCTTGAAGCCGAAGGCCTCACGTGCGATTTCGTTATCCCCCACACGCCGGCGGAGAAGCTCACCTATCCCCAGTACCTCGACCGCCTTGCCCGCACGCGCTGCGTTATTGACATCAGCCAGAAGGGACAGACCGGCCTGACGCGCCGCCCCCTCGAAGCCCTCTTCTACGGCAAAAAGCTCTTGACCGATAATCCGGAGATAGCACGCTATGACTTCTACCGTCCGCAAAACGTCTTTATCTTTGGCAAGGATCCGGAAGAACAGCTCCGCGCCTTCATCGAAAGCCCCCTTGCCGAAGTGCCCGAAACCGTCCGCGCCGCCTACGACGTAAACGAGTGGATAAGGCATTACCTGCCATGATTTTTTACAATCATAAAAAAGAATACCGCAAACATCCCATGTAGAGGCATATTGCATACGTCCGAATGTGCCAACTTATCCACACGGATGTTTTCGGGACACGGTTTTTGGGGACCGGAAGACACTTTCCTCTGCTTCGAAGGTGGATTATCGGAAAATAAAACTAACTTTGGACGTGAATTTAAGACAACTCAATTATGACCGATTACATAGCTACTTGGTTCTACCGCGAATCGGCGGACGAGGCGAGCTTCTACCCGCAGATGGGGCAGAAGGGCGACTCAGCACTGGTGCACTCGGTGTATATGCAGATACAGGTGCCTTTCTTCCGCACCTTCCGGCACTATAACCCTGCGGCACGGCTGCTGTTCTTCACGAATCTGAAGCGTGAAGGATTGCCCCGTTTCCTGCTGGAATTGTTCGATGAATTAAGCGTGGAGACCGTCACACTTCCTTATACACGGCGTCCGCCGAAGGGATGGTACGGAGCATGGCAGAACCAATTCTATCTATACGATATTCTTAGCGGGATGGACGGACGGATGCAGGCGGATGATACGTTGCTGGTGTGCGATGCTGATTGTTTGTGCCGTATGCCGCTTGAGCCACTTTTCGATGAAATCCGCAACAATGGGAGTGCACTCTATGAGTTTATCACCGACCGTTCCGCTACTATTAACGGCATCACCCTGCCGCAGATGGAAAGGTTCTACGAAGCCTGCTACAGCAAACCTCCCCGTTTGCCACTTGCTTACTACGGAGGGGAATTCATCGGGCTGAGAGGCGACAACGTATACCGTATCAATGAGGCATATCCTGAACTTTGGGCATTCAACCTTGCCCGAGCCGGCCTCCAAGCTCCCAAACTGAACGAAGAAGCGCATGTGCTCAGCATGCTTGCCGAGCGGCTGGACTTACGCAATGCCATAGCAAACCGTTATGTAAAGCGGATGTGGACTTCTCCGCAATTCAACAACGTCCGTCCCGGAGACGAGCATCTTGCCGTATGGCATCTGCCTTACGAGAAAAAGCGGGGGCTGTACCGCCTATTCCGACTCCTCGAAAAGCAAAAAGGACTGGGCGATGAGGCCCGCTTTTGGGAAAAGGCAAAAGCGTGGACGGGCGTGCCTGCCGTGAGCCTCGTCAAGCGTCTGCGCGACCGGTGGACAACCTTGCGGATGCGATTCGATTGATTTACGATTTTACTATTTACTATTTATGCGAATCAGAAGTTAAACGTAGTTATGTTTCACAGGAGTTATCACTTCGTTCAGGAGTTAAAAGCCAATAGCTTTACTTCTGAAAGCGGTGCAAAAGGTATTGGCATCTAACTCCCAGCCCGCATTGGCGGGCGATAACTACCTATAACTCCCTTTTAACTCCTGATTGGCATTATTTACAATGCCGCATGGAGAAATAGTAAATCGTAAATTGTAAAATATAAAAATAAAACCATGAAAATACTGACTATCATTGTATCTTATAACTTCACCCGATGGATAAAACCTTGTCTGGAGAGCCTGTCCCACTCGGATTATCCCACCGATGTGCTGGTTATCGACAACGGGTCGCAAGACGATACCGTGCAAACCATCCGGGACGCTTACCCGCATGTGCGCCTCATCGCCAACGGAGAGAACTTAGGTTTCGGACAGGCGAACAACATCGGCATGCGCCTTGCGCTGGAAGAAGGCTATGATGCCGTATTCCTGCTGAACCAAGACGCATGGGTGGCGCCGGACAGCATCGGATTCCTGGCTGCCCAGGCAGAGAAATACCCCGAATACGGCATCCTCTCGCCTGTACACTTGAACGGAACGGGCAACCGGCTGGACCATGGATTCGCCAGCTATGTGCATCAGACCGACCCTGCACGCATTCCGCACGACCAGGACGTGATAGAAGCCCCTTTCATCAACGCGGCATTCTGGTTCATCCCCGTCCGCACGCTGAAGAGACTGGGCGGATTTTCGCCCCTCTTCTACCATTATGGCGAAGACAAGGACTACGTGAACCGCCTGCACCGCCACGGATTGAAAGTGGGCTACGTACCTACGGCATTCGGTTGCCATGACCGCCAGTCGCGCCCCGTTACGCGTGAGGTGTTTTTCCGCACCGAGTACGTGTATCTGCTCTCCGAATACACCAACCTGAACCGCACTTTCGGAAACGCTTTCGCCTATAGCGTCCTTGCCTGCGTGAAGAAAAGCCTGCTCGCCTTCATGCATCATAAGTGGAAAGACGGATGCACCTATCTGCATCTCGCCTTGAAGCTAAGTGGAAAGACGCACGAAGTTATATGCATCCGCCGGCGAACCCGCATGGAAGCGCCGCACTTCTTACTTGAATGAAACAACCCGCTATTAATTATTAACTATTAATTATTCATTAAAGCATGTACGCTCCGATTCTCCTTTTCGTCTACAACCGCCCCGAACATACACGCCGGGTTATCGAATCTTTGCAAACCAATGCTGAGGCAATAGAGAGCCGCCTCTTTATCTATGCCGACCAAGCCCGAAACGAGGCAGACCGTCCGAATGTGGACGAAGTGCGCCGGTACATCCGGAGCATCGGAGGCTTTAAACAGGTTACACTTATCGAACGCTCCGAGAACTGGGGTCTTGCCCGCAACATCATCGATGGCGTAAGCACGCAGGTCAATGCCTACGGGCGTGTGATTGTGCTGGAAGACGACCTGGTGGTGTCGCCCTACTTCCTGCGCTTTATGAACGATGCGCTGGAAACGTACAAGGACGAAGAGCGGGTAGGACATATCCAGGCGTGCGACTTCACGAAAGACCCTTCGCTGCCCGACACCTTCCTTATCAAGTGGACCGGAAGCTGGGGCTGGGCAACGTGGGCACGTGCCTGGCGGCATTTCAATCCCGATGGGAAAGCCTTGCTCGCCCAGCTGGAAGAACGCCGCCTGACCCGCACCTTTGATTTCAACGGGAATTATCCCTTCACCCGCATGCTGCGCCGCCAGATAGCCGGCAAGAACAATTCGTGGGCAATACGCTGGAACGCCAGCCTGTTCCTCGCCGGTATCCTTTCGCTGAACGTGGGCAAATCGCTGGTGCAGAACACCGGATTCGACGGCACGGGCACGAATTGCGGAGGCGGAGGCCTCTATGCTTCCGACCTGTGGATGCATCCGCTCCCCGTCGTCCCTATTTCCCCCATCGCGGAGAACCAAGAAGCCCGCCGTGCCTTCGCCCGCTATTATCACCGCACCAACGGCTTTTGGGCGAAAGCCATCCGGCGCATCAAGCGGACGTTGCGGGGAGACTTCGGAGCTTAGTTCTCACCACAGATTACACAAAAGGCGTTACAATTGTTACAATTACAATTAGCCTTCATGAATATCTGCCACGATTGAAGACTATCTAAATAAAAATGCCTCAAAACAAACAAGATTCCATTTATTTTCTTTACTTTGTAGGAAGAAAAAAAACTACCGACTATGGCTAAGAAGAAGAAAGAAAAAAAAGGCGGGAAACGCATGAAGAAAAAAGAACTCGCCGAACTGCTCATCAGTTATTTCCAACTGCGGGCAGGACAGGCCTTCGGGCTGAAACAATTGTTCAGGGGGTTGAAACTCACTACACACCCCTTGAAAATGCTCTGCACGGATATCCTGCAAGAAATGGCTGAGGACGGATTCCTCATCAAAACCGAAGACGGACAATATAAACTGAACGATAAAGGACAAGTGCTGACCGGTATCTTCCAGCGCAAAAGCAACGGTAAGAACTCGTTTACGCCCGATGACGGAGGAGAACCCATCTTCATCGCCGAACGCAACGCGGCACACGCCATGAACGGTGACAGGGTAAAAGTGAGCCTTTGTGCACGCCGCAAGCGCAAAGAACCCGAAGGGCAGGTCATCGAAATCCTGGAACACGCCAAAACCACCTTCGTAGGCACGCTGAAAGTGACCAAGAACTACGCTTTCCTGCTCACCGAATCGAGCACGCTGGCAAACGACATCTTCATCCCGAAGGAAAAGCTGAAAGGCGGAAAGAACGGCGACAAGGCGGTGGTGCGCATCACCGAGTGGCCCGACGAGGCGAAGAATCCTTTCGGCGAAGTAGTGGACGTGCTGGGCAAGGCAGGCGACAACAATACCGAGATGCATGCCATCCTGGCGGAATACGGGCTGCCCTATACCTATCCGGCATCGGTGGAAGCCGCGGCGGAGAAGCTCTCGGCGGAAATCACCCCCGAGGACTATGCCGAGCGTGAGGACTTCCGCACCGTGACCACCTTCACCATCGACCCCAAGGACGCGAAAGACTTCGACGACGCCCTCTCCATCCGCCCGCTGAAGCCGGGGCTGTGGGAAGTGGGCGTGCATATCGCCGACGTGTCGCACTACGTGAAGGAAGGCGGCGCCATCGACAAGGAGGCCGTGAAGCGCGCCACCTCGGTATACCTGGTCGACCGCACCATCCCGATGCTTCCCGAACGCCTGTGCAACTTCATCTGCTCGCTCCGCCCCAACGAGGAGAAGCTCGCCTACTCGGTCATCTTCACCCTCAACGACAACGCCGAAGTGAAGGATTACCGCATCCGCCACACGGTCATCAAGTCGGACCGCCGCTTCACCTACGAAGAGGCGCAAGCCATCATCGAGACCGGAACGGGCGACTATACCTACGAAATACTGGAACTGAACCGCCTCGCCCAACAGCTCCGCGCACGGCGCATGGCAGCAGGTTCCATCGACTTCGACCGCGTGGAAGTGAAATTCGAAATCGACGAAAAAGGCAAGCCGCTGAGCGTGTACTTCAAACAATCGAAAGAAGCCAACAAGCTGATAGAGGAATTCATGCTGCTGGCAAACCGCACCGTGGCGGAACACATCGGCAAAGTGCCCAAAAACAAGAAGCCGAAAGTATTCCCCTACCGTATCCACGACCTGCCCGACCCGATGAAGCTGGAAAACCTGAACCAGTTCATCGCCCGCTTCGGCTACAAGATACGCACGGGGGGAAGCAAGACCGAAGTGTCGCGCTCGCTCAACCGCCTGCTCAGCGACGTGTCGGGCAAGAAAGAGCAGAACCTCATCGAGACGGTATCGCTCCGCGCCATGCAGAAAGCCCGCTACTCCATCCATAACATCGGGCACTACGGGCTGGCGTTCGACTATTACACCCACTTCACTTCGCCCATCCGCCGCTATCCCGACCTGATGGTGCACCGCCTTCTCACCCGCTACGAAGCCGGAGGTCGCACCGCCCAAGCCGACAAGTACGAGGAATTGTGCGACCACAGCTCCGCCATGGAGCAGACCGCGGCAAGTGCCGAACGCGCCTCCGTGAAGTACAAACAAGTAGAGTTTATGGGCGAACGCATCGGCAACGTGTACGACGGTGTCATCTCGGGCGTCACCGAATGGGGCATCTACGTGGAAATCAACGAGAACAAGTGCGAAGGCATGGTGCCGATGCGCGACTTGGGCGATGATTACTACGAGTTCGACGAGAAAAATTACTGCCTCATCGGACGCCGCCATCACCGCAAGTTCAGCCTGGGCGACCCGGTGAAAATCAAGGTGGCACGCGCCAACCTGGAGAAGAAGCAGCTCGACTTCACGCTGGCGGAATAACCCTGCCTCAACTGTATCTGATACACCGATTCACCACAGAGGACACACTGAAATCATTTTACCCATGGCCTCTGTGGTGATATATGAATAGGATATTCTCCGGAAGTCCTTAAAATTTTCCACAAGCACTGCCATTGATTTCCACAAGAAGTTTGTAATTTTGCACACTAATTGAAAATAAGAATGGCGTTACAAACTGAAGTGTTATCCGAAATCCTGCGAACTTCGCCTTGCGTGGAACTGCTCCGCTTGCGCAACCGGCAACTGATTATCCTATTTCTTTTCAAAATGTTCTATCATAGGCAGACCGCCGTACCTTTCGAATCCTTACGCATGCAACTGGCCGACTACCTGAGCGCTGTACGACTAGAACAGGACGAAGAAAGCGGCATCACAGAATTCGATTCATTCGAGGAAAAGGCAGGCAAATACATCCAACGGTGGACCGACAAAGGATTCTTGCGCAACTATCAGGAAGAAACAGGCGAAGTATTTTACGAGCTATCACTCTATACCAGCAAAACCATCGACTGGCTGCTGAGCCTGAAACGTGAGGAATTCGTGGGCACGGAATCGAAATTCATGAATCTCTTCGGACAACTGAAGGAACTGGTAGAGTTTACCAACGAAGACAAGGAAGAGCGCATACGGATGCTGGAAGAGAAAAAGCGCGAGATAGAACACCAAATTCAGTCCATCCGTGCAGGAGGTGACGCACAGATATTCGAGGAATACCAGATATTGCCTCGCTTCAAGCAAATCAACCAGTCGGCAAAAGAATTGCTTTCCGACTTCAAAGAGGTAGAAGAAAACTTTAAAAGCATTACCAAGGACATCTACCGCCGACATGCCGACGGAGCATATTCAAAAGGTGACATCCTGGGCTTTACCTTCGATGCCTTGGCAAACCTACAACAGAGTCCGCAAGGCAAAAGCTTTTATGCCTTTTGGGATTTCCTGCTGACCCCTTCATTACAACACACATGGGATGAACTGGTGGAACACCTCTACGACACGCTGGACGACAAGCGGTTGGAGGTGAACGACACCTTCCTGAAAAATATGAAGCAATACCTCTATTCCGCCGGGAAAAAAGTATATCAGGCAAATGACAAGATGGCAGAGAAACTAAGCCGCATCATCTGCGAAAACGGAACGATACCTACCATTGCCACCCAACGGGTGATAACCGACATCCAGTCGTCCCTGTTAGCATTGGCACAAAAAGGCATCACGCCCGATGTATCGCTGGAAGTAGAAACACTACCTGACATCAATATGCCTCTGGAACGGAAACTTACCTTGGAACGAAACGTAGAAGTCATCTATAGACAAGCATTGGAAATGGCAAGTTCGGACATCAGCGAAGCCCATTCGGCAGAGAACCTGTTCGTGCAAAACCGTATAGACCGACGCACATTGAAACAACACATTCAGCATGCCTTGCGACACAAGCGTCAGACTACATTAGGCGATGTCATCCAGGAAAACGGTGGCTTACAGCAGGGTTTGTCGGAATTATTCGGCTACATCAGTGTAATACGCGATTTCCGGCATATCATCCATGCCGAGCGGACACAGACCGTAACGTTCGACGAAACACAGCACAAAGCAATTGTTATTCCAGAAATCATTGTCGTGCGATGAAGTGCATGTTTACAGAGGACACTGAGTATTTCAATTATTTCCTCTGTGGTAAGCCCAAACTCCAAAACCCAAGAACTTAAAACTCAAAAACGAATGAACTTAGAATCTTACATCTCCCCATACGCACGGGCAGTGGTCTGCCTGTTGAAAGGTCCGGTAAATACCACCGACCGATGCTGGAACGACCTGTTACATTACCAGACAGAAATCCAGAAATATATTTCACAAATCGGGCTGGAACTGATTGTAAAACGCGACGAAGGATTCGCTTACCTGAAACAGATGACCGACGAGAGTGGCAATACCCTGGGACTGGTGCCCCGCAAGCCGCTGGGGTTCGAATGTTCAGTGCTCGCCATCATCCTCCGTGAGGTGCTCGAAGAATTCGACAGCAACCTTGACGAGCTATATACCACCGCATGCTACATCACCGGCAAGGAACTGAAAGAACGCATCGAACTGTTCCTCCCCGAACGCTTCAACCGTGTCAAGCTCTTAAACGAACTTGACTCGTACATCGCCCGTATGGTGCAACTGGGGTTCCTGATAGAAAGAGAGCAAGAAGGGCGTACCTTTTATCAAATCCACCGCATTATCAAAGAAAAGGTCACACTCGACCAATTGGTAGAATTTAAAAAGAAACTCGAAAGCTATGTTGAATCTGTTTAGTACATCTTCGGATACGGCGGGGTTCCGCCTCGACTATATGGAAATCTATAACTGGGGCACATTCCACGAACGCATCTTCCGACTTGCCCCACAAGGCAACAATGCCTTGCTTACCGGAGCCAATGCTTCGGGCAAAAGCACCATCATCGATGCGTTGCTCACTTTACTGGTGCCAGCTAAGAAAGACCGTTTCTATAATCAGTCTTCGGGCGTGGAAAAGAAAGGGAACCGTACCGAAGAAACCTATGTACTGGGACATTACGGTAATATACAGAAAGAAGGTGAACGGGGAGTCACCACGCAAGCCTTGCGTGACAAAAGCGCCTACTCGGTGCTGCTCGCCTCGTTTTCGAATACAGACCAGCGGGTAGTTACCATCTTCCAGGTGCGCTGGTTCTCGGGTGGAGAACTGAGACGTAGTTTCGGGCTTGCCCATGTCCCCCTGGAAATACAAAAAGACTTTCAGCCCTTCGATGGCAAAGGTGTATGGCGGCGCAGGCTGGAGGCATCCTACAAAGGAGCACGCACGCTGGTTGAGTTCTTCGACGGACCAGTAGGCTATGCCGAGCGCATCACCCAACTGTTCGGTATGCGTTCGGTCAAGGCACTGAGCCTGTTCAACCAGATTGTGGGCGTGAAAGTGCTTGACGACCTCGATGAATTTATCCGCATCAATATGCTGGAAGAACACGATGCCGAAGCCCAGTACCTACAACTGAAAGATAGTTTTACTACCCTGATAGACGCCAAAGTCAACATTGAGAAAGCACGCACCCAAATAGAGATGCTCCAGCCGATAGCCAGCCTGGCATCCCAAATAGAAAGTGCCGACGAACGGCTTCACCAGCTGATGACCGACAAAGACACAGCTGTCTATTGGTTTGCCAAACAACTGATAGACCTTGCCAAGGAGAAACTCGATGTGGCAATGAAGGAAAAAGAAAAACTGGAAACCGAAATCGCACACCTGCGCCAGCGTGAAGAAAAACTGAAGCAGGAAGAACGCACACTCTCGCTTGCCATCGAGAAAGACGAAGTCGGACGTAAACTGAAAGAATTGGAAACCGACATCGAACGCCTCTCAAAAGTGCGCAACGAGCGAATGGCATCAATGGACACTTACAACGAACTTGCCAGCAAATCCGGGTTCTCACCCAACCCCGACGAAAAGACCTTCAACGCCCAGCGGGCCCAGGCTGCACAACAAATTGAAGAATGGACGGAAACCAAGGAAACATGTATCCGAAAACAAGTCCAGACAGAAAATGAACAAAAAAAACTGGCACAGCAGGTAGAAGAGCTGGTACACACAGTAGAAATGCTCCAGAAAAACAAGAACAACATTCCCTTACGCGAAACCGAAATCCGTGACGCCATTTTAGCGCATACAGGAGCTTCGAAAGAAGAAATTCCTTTCGTTGGCGAATTATGCCGGGTGGCTGAAGACGAAAAAGAATGGGAAATAGCACTGGAAAAAATCCTGCACCACTTCGCACTCCACCTTATTGTGCCCGACAAATATTACCATCAGGTCAACGAATACGTAAATACCACCAACTTGAAAGGACGGGTGATGTTCTACCGCTATACGCCCTCAGGTTCGCTTGCCGGTATGCAGACGTACCAGCTTTCCGCTGGCGAAGAAGGACAAGTCATCGACAAGATTGAAATCCGTCCCGATAGCGAATACGAAGAATGGGTGCGCGACATGATTCTGGAAAAATACAACTACACATGTGCCGATACACTGTCCGCATTCGAGCGTTACCGAGAAAAAGTGGTTACCCGCGAAGGACTGGTCAAATTTGCCGGCGAACGCCACGAGAAAGACGATCGTCCACACATCTTGCGCCGTGAGAATTTTGTCCTGGGCTGGGAGAATAAAGAAAAGATACGTCTCTTGCAACAAGAATTGCTCCAACTTCAGGAACAGGACGCCACGCTTGCACGAGAGATAGACCGCATCCGGCAAGAAGCTGCAGAAGGAGAAGCCCGGTGTGCCTTGCACCGCCGATTGGTAGACTTATTCCCTGACTTCAAGAAAATAGACTGGCAAAGCTTCGTAGGCGAAATCCAACGCAAACAGGAAGAAAAAGAAGCCTTGGAAAAAGGGAATGACCATCTGCACACCCTCCAGACACAACTGGAAAATGTACACGAAGAACAGCACCGCCTCTCGGTGACTGACATTCCGGAACACACCCGGAAAATGATTCATGCCGAATACCGCATCGAACAGTTGCAACGGGAAATAGACGAAAACCAACGGGTAATTTCGTCCATCCGGTCATTACTCTTCACTGATTTCGAAAAGAATTATGCCTACTTGTGCGAACTTTCTTACGACCAATTGAAACAAGAGCGCGGCAAGTTCCAGGCAAAGAACGAGCGTGAGCGCAAAAAACTGGAAACGGAAAAACGCGGATACGAAGACGAGGCAAAAGTGAAAATTACCGCCTTCAAGCATCCCGATGAGGATATCCTCACCCGTTTTAAAGACTGGCGTGCCGATGTAGACACTTTGCCTGATGCCACTCATATCGAACTGATAGACGCCTACCGGCAAATGCTGGAAAGGCTGGAAAAAGAAAACCTGCCCAAGTACGAAAAGCAATTCGACGGCTATCTGCAAAAGACACTCACCGATAAAGTGGGCGAGTTCCGGATGTTCTTCATCAACTGGATGCATACCATCAAGAGCAACATCGATATGCTCAACGACTCGTTGAAAGCCATCGATTACCGGATGCGTCCCGTTACCTACATCCAGCTTACCGCCCTTACACAAATCAGTGAAGAAGCCAGCGAGTTCAGACGGCTTATGGACGAAGCGGTTCCGAATGTACAGAAAATCAATGCCACATCCGACGGCAGGCGAATACACTTCTACGAACACGTAGAACCGTTTATGAGCCGTCTGGCAGACGAGGAATGGCGAGCCAAAGTTATGGACGTACGCTTCTGGTTCACCTACAAAGCAGAAGAATTCAACCGCCAGAACGGACACAAGGAAACCACCTATGAGAATATGGGACACCTTTCGGGAGGAGAAAAAGCGCAGCTGACGTATACCATCCTCGGTTCCGCCATTGCCTACCAGTTCGGACTTACCAAAAGTGGATTGCAAAGTGATTCGTTCCGGTTCGTGGCAATCGACGAGGCATTCAAGGCACAGGACGAAGACAAGGCACGCTACCTCATCACCCTGTGCAAACAACTCCATCTCCAACTCCTTGTAGTGACGCCCAACGACAACATCCATATTGTGGAAAACGATATCTCGTACGTCTATTTCGTAGAACGCAAAGAGGAGAAAACCTCCTGGCTCTATAGCATGCCGATAGAACAATGGAAACGCGAGACCCACGAACAACCAAGTAGGACCTGAAACCGAACTACTGACATGAAGCCGCACCAAAATAAAAGTCTGCTTTCATTTTATCACTGCCAGCACAGTGAAGGATTTCGAAAACATAAACCGATGCATACGAAATCCTTCGCTATGCTCCTCCAGACATACTTTTTGATAGTTCAATCCTATTTCAGCACACCATCTTATCATACATTTCCTCCAGCATATAGGAAAAATGTATGAAAAAAATTCCGTTTTTGACAAATTGCATGTATGAAAATTTTGAATTTTCCATGATTACTTATATCTTTGTTATGTCTAACCAATTACTATGAATAATGGCAGACGGTATTACATGTAAAGAAAGATATTTTTCATGCGTTTATCTTTTACTTCCTGAATATTGTAAAAACAAAAAAGGAATTGTCTTTGCAGTGTTGCCTGTGAGCCCTTGTGTTCTGTGACAACATCAACAAAAATGCACAAATCCATACCGCGCAGAGTATAATTGCAAAACATAACTGATAAAAGATAACAAAATGAAGATATGTCAATCTTTCCGGAATGAAGACATTCATACTTGTCTTTTCCTAAGGGAATAACGCAAACTCTCAAGAAACAAGACAAACCGGAAAACAGATTCCCATATCTTTTTTAATGTTTACCTATATTTTTGTTATACCTTAATTATATATGAAAACAATGCATATCGGTCAACTCATCAAACAAGAAATGGACAAACAAGGAAAAACAGTATCTTGGCTGGCCAGAGAATTGTCGTATTGCAGAACAAATGTATACAAAATATACGACAAGAAATCCATCGACACTGATTTGTTATTGCGCATTTCCATTTTATTAAAGCACGATTTCTTTGCCTGCTATTCGAATGAATTAAAGTAAAATGTCCCCAATATATAAACATATACACTTATTGGGGACACTTTTACTTCATTTTGTTAATATATATTTTTTTCTTTGTATATCTAAACAGTCAAACACACAAAATATGAACAACAAAGTAAAGCAAATTATATTGACAGGCATATGCATTTTCACCGGATTCGGCGGATATATCCAAGCACAACAAGTAGACTACTCCGTAGTTTCAGTTCCAGAAGAATCCAGTAACCAATTCATCCGTATCACATCAGATGCCGATTGTGTATGTATGCCCATCGTAAAACGGAACGGGAACAAACGCATTGACTGGCTCTCCAATCGCATATTAGACACTTCAACCGACGGGCAACATATCGCCTATCTTTCAGCACGCAACAACACGACCAACATCTTTATAAAAGATTTAAACAAACAAGGAGGTTCTGTACAACGAACCAATCGTTCGGCTGTGCTGGACTTTTCTTATTCACCCGATGGAAAATACATTTGTTTTTCAGAAACTCGCGGGGGAACAAACCAGATATTCCGCACCGATGCAAAAGAGGGATATGTGTGTCGGCAAATCACCAGTGGAAGTCAAGATTATTCCCCCGTTTATTCAACAAACATGACACAAATATTCTTTGCCAGACAAGAGCTGAAAAGTGTCAGTATCTGGAGTTATAATGTACAAAACAATTTCCTTTCAACATTCACCAGTGGCATGAATCCGTATCCTGTAAAATCAGAACAAGCATTTGTATGTACCCGTCCCAATGCAGCAGGAAAAAGCGAAATATGGAAAATAAATTATCATACAGGCACAGAGGAATGCATTATCTCTGACCCCGAACGAAGTTTCACTTCTCCAATAATTTCACCCGATGGGAAATGGCTGTTGTTTGTAGGAAGCAGCAAAATAACATCAGGGACATTCACTTATTTGAATACCGACATATTTGTAGCAAGAACAGACGGCACGGACATGACACAACTCACCTACCATGCCGCCGATGACCTCAGCCCCGTATGGAGCAGAGACGGGAAATACATCTATTTTATTTCCCAACGTGGAAGTACCTCAGGTACAGCCAATATCTGGCGAATGAACTTTAATTACTAATACCTTTTAAATTTATGTATCATGAAAAAGTTTAAGTTATTTGTGTTGTTGGCTTTTATAGGCTTGGCAACCAGTGCTTCTGCACAGTTCGTTAATTCAGGCACATCCAGTAGCACATCAAACAGCAGTTCATTTGATGTCACTTCCGTAAAGACTAGCGGATGGAATCGCATCTATGTATCGTACAATCCTTCAAAGTTGAAATTTGATTATGAGGATGCGGATGATATAAAATTCAAAGGATTGACCGTTGGTTGGTTAAGAGGCTTCGGGCTTACCCAAAAGTTACCCTTGTACATGGAGGTAGGTGCAGGCGTTCAGTACAGAAGCTATAAGGACGAAGAATCTGATTCTTATGGCGGATATGAAGCCAGCTATTCAAATAAAATCACAATGCTTTCTTTGAATATCCCTGTAAATTTATTGTATCGGTTCAACATCACAGATGATTTTTCTATCAGTCCTTATTTCGGATTGGATTTTCGCATTAATTTGCTTGGTAAAAACAAATACGAGATAAGTTATGACGGTAATACAGATTCGGAAGATTGGAATTTGTTTGACGATGACGATATGGACAACGAAGCTTGGGGACGCTTCCAAGCCGGCTGGCATCTTGGTGTAGGATTTGATTACCGTGTACTACATGTAGGAGTAGAATATGGAACCGACTTCAACGAGATAGCCGAAAAAACAAAATTCGCAACCACTTCCATTACATTGGGACTAAACTTCTGATATATAAACCAAACAAAGAGTAAGGTGTGCCAAATCCTATTTCGGCACACCTTCTTTAATCTTAATACTTATGAAAACAATTCGATTATTTTGGCTATTTACTGTTATGGCATTGATGGCAGTAAGCTGCTCGGATGATGATAATGACCTTGAAAGTTCGATTGTAGGCGCATGGCAATCTGAAATTCATACTTCCCGCATATGGATATTTATGAGCGATGGACAGGTTGTTTCTGAAGATGAGTATGGCACTTACTATCTAAATGGAGACCGTTTGTATATTTCATGGACAGACGAATACGGTAATTATGAGGAAGCTTTTCTAATTGTTGAATTAACATCCGACACAATGATTCTTGACGAATTGGACGAAGAAGGGATAGCTCATGATGACCCGGAAACTTACCGACGAATAAATATGGGAAACAGGTAAAAAACAAACAACCCGCTATCTTCCTCATTACATCCCTTCCCAGCCTCCCCCCATAATGGAAGGTCGGGAAGGGTTCTCAAAAACATATTCCAAATCAGTACACAATAAATTCAAAACAGTTTCTGACATTTCTTTTTGCACACAAAATCTCACCCACAAGAAACAAAAAGAAAACAAAACAAGGAATACTGAATCTTTTTACTTACATTAAATCTTTATTTGATTTCATTTCGTCCACAATTCATCAAAATATTTTTCATTTTGCAACACATTATATAGAAAATCCTTTCAATTTAAAACACAACAAGCTATTATGCTTAAAAAGTGCACTCATTCAGCTTAAAACAAAAACAAAAAGACATAAATTTGCAGTGTAATAAAACAAAAAGATGTTTATCCGGGATAACAACTGTAAATGTGTTAGTTTAAATGGTATGAATGATTAAATCAGGAAACTATGAAAGGATTACTTAAAAAAGGAGGAGCATGGATTGCAGTTGCAATACTATCTCCAGCAGTGCTGATGGCACAAGACAAAGTGGAAGCAAGTGTGGGAGCCGACCTGGTGAGCGGATATATCTGGCGCGGGCAAGATTTGGGGAATGTCAGCATCCAACCCTCGCTCTCCATCGCCTACAAAGGGTTCTCGCTCTCGGCTTGGGGGTCGGTAGGGTTCGAGAAGTCAGATACGAAAGAGTTCGACCTTACGCTGGGGTATGGCATCGGCGGGTTCAGCGTATCTGTAACGGATTATTGGTTCAACAACGGGCCGGCGTATTTCCATTACGGAGCACACGACACGAACCACACGTTCGAGGCGCAAGTGGGATATGATTTCGGCGTGCTTGCCGTAAACTGGTACACCAATTTCGCCGGCAATGTAGGGTATAATTCGGACGGCGACCGCGCGTATGCTTCATACATCGCCCTTTCGGCTCCTTTCCGTCTGGGCGGGCTTGACTGGGAAGCTACGGTAGGCGCCACGCCCTGGGAGAACGATTTCTATAACGGAGGCAAGAACGGATTTGCCGTGAGCGAGGTAGGCATTAAAGCCACCAAGGAACTGAAAATCACCGATTCGTGGACCCTGCCCGTCTTTGCGCAGGCGATATGGAACCCGGCAACAGAAGGCGCCTATTTCGTGGCAGGCTTAAGTTTTTGATAGGATAAACGAGAGGTAAAAGATTGAGGGATAACATTTCTGGCAAAGTACTAACTACAAAATACAAATACAAGATGAAAAAGATTGAAGCGATTATCCGGAGAACACGGTTCGACGATGTGAAACAAGCATTGCTGGATGCTGACATCGAGTGGTTCTCCTATTACGACGTGCGGGGCGTAGGAAAGACCCGCGAAGGCCGTATTTACCGCGGCGTGGTGTACGACACAAGCTCGATAGAGCGCATCCTGCTCTCCATCGTGGTGCGCGAAAAGAATGTAGAGAAAACCATCCAGGCGATACTGAAAGCCGCCCAGACGGGCGAGATAGGCGACGGGCGCATCTTCGTCATCCCGGTAGAGGACGCCATCCGCATCCGTACCGGCGAACGGGGGGACATTGCGCTCTATAACGCCGAACAAGAGAAATAAGCCACATAAGTCATACAAATACAATATCTAAACGAGATTTTATTATGGATACATATACAAAAGGCGGCAGATGCTGGATGAGGTATGCCGCGGCGATTCTTATGCTTTTGATTTCCACGCCTTCCCTGCTGGCACAGGAGGCAAGCGGAGCGGATATGCCCGCGCTCGATTCGGGCAATACAGCGTGGATTCTGACCTCTTCCATCTTAGTGTTATTGATGAGCATTCCGGGCATTGCCCTGTTCTATGGCGGCTTGGTGCGCCAGAAGAATGTATTGAGTGTCATTATGCAAACCCTCTTCATCGTAGGCGTGGTCAGCATCTTATGGATAGCCTTCGGGTATAGCTGGGCGTTCGATACCAGCTTTGCCGAGTCTGGAAACCCGCTGGCGTGTGTGATAGGCGGATTCGACAAGGCGTTCCTCCACGGCATCACCCTGGATACGCTGACCGCGGGCAACATTCCCGAACTGGTATTCGTGATGTTCCAGTGCATGTTTGCCATCATCACCCCCGCGCTGATATTGGGTGCCTTTGCCGAACGTATCAAGTTTTCGGGCTACATCGTGTTCATCACGTTGTGGGTAATCCTTGCCTACTTCCCGATGGCACACTGGGTATGGGGCGGAGGCTTCCTGCAGCAAATGGGAGCCATCGACTTTGCCGGAGGTACGGTGGTGCACATCAATGCCGGGATTTCGGCATTAATCATGGCGATTATGCTGGGCAAGCGCATGGACTATAAGGTAGGGCATCCCATTACGCCGCATAACGTAACCTTCGTCTTTATGGGCACTTCGTTCCTGTGGCTGGGATGGTTCGGCTTCAATGCCGGAAGCGGGCTTGCCGCCGACGGGCTTGCCGCAAACGCCTTCCTCGTAACCCATGTGGCAACGGCTATGGCGGCTATCACGTGGATGGTCATCGACTGGCTCTGCAACAAGAAACCCACCACCATCGGCGCCTGTACGGGAGCCGTAGCCGGACTGGTGGCAATCACTCCGGCGGCAGGCACGGTAGACCTGCTGGGCGCGTTCTGCATCGGTATCATCACGCCGATAGTATGCTTCTTCATGGTAGCTGCGGTCAAGCCGAAATTCAAGTATGACGATGCACTCGATGCGTTCGGCGTACACGGCATAGGCGGTATCATCGGTTCTATCCTGACCGGTGTATTCGCTACCCGCTTCATTTCGGGCGAAGACGGCGTTCAAGGCGCTCTCTACGGCGACTGGCACCAGCTTTGGGTTCAGATTGTAGCAACCGTGGTATCTATCGTGTTCAGCGCGGTCATTACCTTCATCCTGTTCAAGATAGTAGACTCTACCATCGGGCTCCGCGTAGACAAGCGCGTAGAAGAAGAAGGGCTTGACATCTACGAACACGGCGAGTCGGCTTACAATCATTGATAGCTGACAAGGAGAATTGGTTTTAAGGGCACACAGAATTCCAAGGCTTTGTACAAGCCTCGGAGTTCTGTGTCCTCTGCATGCTTGGGAAAGCCCGCTCCCCTCATATTGTTATAGAATGTTTTTTATGCCAAAGGGTGTGACAAACAAGAGAGGTACACGCGACATTTTTGGTACTTTTGCAGCGGTAAAAGAAAGGATAATTTATGGCTAGACAAAACTCACGTGTATTTATTTTAATCTTTTTGGGTATGCTTACCGCCTTCGGGCCGTTTGTCACCGATATGTATCTGCCTACTTTCCCCGAGATGGCAGATTTTTTTCACACATCTTCTTCGATGGTCCAACTGGGCTTGACCGCCAGCATGATAGGCCTGGCGGCGGGGCAATTGTTCTTCGGACCGCTGAGCGACAAGTACGGGAGACGCCCGTTGCTGATTGCCGGCATGTTTCTGTTCCTGATTTCTACGCTGGGATGCGTATATTCGCAGACCGCCCTGCAGTTTGTAGGCTGGCGGCTGGTGCAGGGGATAGCCGGGGCAAGCGGGATTGTGATATCGCGCTCGATAGCCGCCGACAAATATGCCGGACGCGAACTGGCAAAGATGTTAGGCATCATAGGCGCCATCAACGGAGTGGCTCCAGTAGCTGCTCCGATGGGAGGAGGGATGCTGGCGGAAAGCATCGGCTGGCAAGGCATTTTCTGGTGCTTGTTCTGCATAGGCATCCTGCTTCTGGCAGGCAGCTTCCACCTGACCGAGTCACTTCCGGCAGCTAACCGGAGAAAAACAGACTGGGCAGATGTGTTCCGCGGTTTCGGCGCGGTCTTGCGTAACCGCCAGTACTTATGCTACATCCTGCAGTTCGGGTTTGCTCAGGGCGTGTTATTCGCCAACATATCGTCCGCCCCGTTTATCATGCAAGAACATTATGGCTTCTCGCCGATGACGTTCAGCGTATGCTTCGGTGCCAATGCGCTGGCAATTGTCTTCTCGGCGGCATTATCTGTCAGGTTCCGCCATCCGGAGCTGGTACTCTATCGCGGAAGTCAGGGCATGCTGGCCGTTTCCATCCTCCTGCTGGCAGCGATGGGTTCCTCGTGCAGCTTTTGGATTTACGAAACATTGTTGCTCTGCCTGTTGGTGATGCTGGGGCTGACATTCACATCGTCCAACACCTTAGCCATGAACGCCGAACGCCAACATGCCGGAACGGCATCCGCGGTATTGGGTGCGTTAGGCTTTGCTTTTGGCGGCATTGTTTCTCCGTTGGTGGGTATCGGCGACATCATGCTTTCTACAGGTATCGTATTTACCGCAAGCTCACTGGGGGCTTTCACATGTGCCCGTATCCCCATGCGCAGACTGATAAGACGTAAGGTTGCTGTAGCATGCGGCAAGTAATACCGAAAAGAATCGTACTGGATGACAAAAGTATCTGATTTTTCGACAAAATAATAGGATAAAACGCAGAATAAAGCAAATTTGAGTATTCTCGCTGACAGTCAGAGAGTTTGACTTTGGATGGAACAAATTGGCATAAGGTCGGGAAAACGGATTTAGGCAGATTGCAGAAATAGATGCACTTCCAAATCATTACCCGACACCTGATGCACATTTAACACTAACGGTCTCTATTTCTGCGTTCTGCGTAGGTTTACATTCTGCCTTTACAACTCCCGTAAACTAATTTTGCACCAAACAAAAAGCAAGGATTATGAGGAGTACATTCAAGACCGTTTTTTATGTAAACGGAAGCAAAGAGAAGAACGGAATTGTCCCCATCATGGGACGGGTTACAATCAACGGGACTATCGCACAGTTCAGTTGCAAACAGAGCATCTCAAAAGAACTTTGGGATGCCAAAGGCAACAGGGCGAAAGGCAAGAGCCGAGAGGCGGTGGCGGTCAATTATGCCCTTGACAACATCAAGGCGCAGATAACGAAGCACTACCAGCGGCTTTCCGACCGTGAGGCGTTTGTCACGGCAGAAATGGTACGCAATGCCTATCAAGGTGTAGGCACGGAGTATGAAACATTGTTGCGTGCCTTTGATAAGGAGAACGAGGCATTCGCCAAACGGGTGGGCAAAGACCGTTCCAAACGCACATATCTGAAATATGTCATTGTCAGGAGATATGTTGCGGAGTTTATCAAGAAGAAATACAAGCGGACGGACATAGCGATGAACGAACTGACCGAGGACTTCATCCGTGACTACTGCCTGTACCTGCGCAACGAAGTCGGGCTGGAACAATCATCCGTGTGTGTATACTCCATACCGTTGAAACACATCGTCACCGCAGCCCACTATAACGGGAAGATAGCGAGAAACCCGTTTGCGATGTACCATCTTGACCCTGACCACAAGGAGCGTGGCTTTCTCACGGAGGATGAAATTCAGGCGTTGAGTGCAATCAAGCTGGACAATCCCAACTTTGCATTGGCAAGAGACCTGTTCCTGTTCGGTTGTTGGACGGGAATCTCGTTCACGGACATCAAGAACCTGACCACCGACAACATCATTGAAATGAATGGTGCATCGTGGATTGTGTCGAAACGCCAAAAGACGGGCGTACCGTTCCAAATCAAGTTGATGGACATCCCGATGCAGATTATCAAGCGGCATGAAGCGTTCAGGACTGACAAGCGGCTGTTCAATATCGGCTCGCTTGACATGGTGAACAAGCGCATCAAGAAAATAGCTAAAAGATGCGGTATAGAAAAGACGGTTTCATTCCATCTGAGCCGCCATTCATTCGCTGTTTTGGCATTGAATTACGGTATGCCGATAGAGAGCGTGAGCAAGATTTTAGGACATACCAATATCACCACCACGCAAATTTACGCGAGTGCGCCCAGATTGGTCGCTTGATAAAT
>ULSD01000423.1_pt1 | contig 97570 bp, 65 predicted proteins | sample 1956051 | NCBI WGS metagenome assembly ULSD01 (sample SAMEA4835699, study PRJEB28245) | human gut metagenome | biome: gut microbiome; material: fecal sample | place: Denmark | collected 2008
CCTGAATTCTTGAAGAAATTCTTGAACGAACAGGGTAAAATTCTTCCGCGTCGTATTACCGGAACTTCTTTGAAATATCAGCGCCGTATCGCACAGGCTGTAAAGAGAGCCCGTCATTTGGCATTGCTGCCTTTTGTAACTGACTTGATGAAATAATATAAGGAGGAATAAGTATGGAAATAATTTTGAAAGAAGACGTAGCTAACTTGGGCTACAAGAATGATATTGTAACCGTGAAGTCTGGTTATGGCCGTAACTATCTTATTCCGACCGGCAAAGCTGTTATCGCTTCACCGTCTGCAAAGAAAATGTTGGCTGAAGAGTTGAAACAGCGTGCTCATAAATTGGAAAAGATCAAGAAAGATGCGGAAGCTGTTGCTGAATCATTGAAAGGTGTTTCATTGACAATCCCGACTAAGGTAAGTGCAACAGGTGTTATTTACGGTTCTGTTGGTAACATTCAGATTGCTGATGAACTGGCCAAGTTAGGACATAATATTGATCGTAAGATTATTGTAGTAAAAGACCAGGTTAAAGAGGTCGGTCATTACGTAGCTATAGTGAAACTGCATAAGGAAGTTTCTGTGGAAATTCCTTTTGAGGTAGTAGCAGAAGAGGCTTAATTGTTATATCTGTAATTACTTGATAAAGAGGCTGTCTTAAATAAATTTAGGACAGCCTCTTCTTGCTTATTTGGTTAACAGAATAGGATAGTTGTCTTGAGTCTGGTAGAGTTTGAATTTACCAAAAATGCTAGTAGATAAAAGAAGTTAGAAGGAGGCCAAAAGCCTTTTCAAGTGAACATAAGTGATAGGACTGACTTACTTATGTGAAACGGTCGAGTTACTTATATTAAACGGTCAACTCACTTATGTTCTTCAGAATACATGCTTTGTTTTTTTCTTTGACACATTTCGCACCGTTTCTGTAGAGACGATGTGTGCATCGTCTCTACTACGTGGCATATACAAAATGCACAAAGTAATACTGTGGGAAGTATAAGAAGCTGTTTTGAATTTCTCCAAAAAGTTTTTCTTGGCTTGATGTATCTGTTTTCGTGTGTGCTTTGGGCGATTTTTTGGTCCTTTTCGCTCCTGTTCTTCGTCAGATAGCCCGCTATCTTCCTCATCACAGAAGCGAAAATGCCTCAAAAACTCATCCCAAATCATCGCACGATAAATTCAAAACAGCTTCTAAATTATACAGATTGTTTTCTACAAAGCACTACTACTTTGTGTTTTCCTCCAAAGGCTGCTTGGGGGTATTCCAAAAACGTATGTTCCGGGAACGGTGTTTTGCAGAAATCAGATACGTCTGCAAATGCATTTGTAATATTTATTCGTTGTTGGAAGGAGTCATTTCGCCTTCTACGTAAAGGCGTACTACTTCTTGTTTAGCATTGGTTCGCAGGGTGATTGATTTGCGGAAGTGTCCGGGGAATTTGCCTGCTCCGTTATAAGTAATGATGATTTCTCCACTTTCACCAGGTTTGATGGGTTCTTTAGGATATTGTGGGACGGTGCATCCACACGATGCGATGGCTTGATGGATGACTAACGGACCGTTGCCTGTATTGGTGAATTTGAATTTACAGGTTACCTTCGGGCTATTTTCAGGAAAAGAACCGAAATTGTGTGTCGTTTCATCGAATTTAATATCGGCAGTACCTGCTGCAATGGCAACTATTACCATCGCTACAAAACATAAGGTGGTAAGAATCTTTTTCATGGAATTTGCTTTATTTAAAAACGTTACAAAGTTAGGTTTTTTTCTGTTATCTGGATGTGTGTTAAGCGTTATAAAAATGAAAAATGCATATCTCACTAAATTTGGGTCTCACTAAATTTGTGGGATTGGCAATTGAAAATGAATGCGGGACGGGAAACACAGAACCTGTTTAATGTCCTGTGTTTCCCGTTCCATGATGTTATCCGCGGCTGATTTGTTTTACCCCTTTTACCGTTTTTATTTTCTTGATGAGTGCCTCCAGTTTATTGGTGTCGTCTACCATTATTGTAAGCATTCCTGAGAACAATCCATCGTTCGAATCGATACTGATGGAACGCAGCAGGATATTGTCTTCTTTGTTAATGATAGAAGTGATGTTGGTCACGATACCTATGTCGTCGTGCCCTACGATGCGCAGTGTGATAGGGTATTGTTTCCCTTGACTTTTTCCTGCCCATCGTGCACGTACGATGCGGTAAGGGAACCGTGCTTTCAGTTCAGGAGCGTTCGGGCAGTCGCACCGGTGTATTTTGATACCTCCCGAGATGGTAACGAAACCGAATACCTCATCACCGTAGATTGGGTTGCAGCAGCGTGCCAGCTTGAAATCGATGCCTTTCAAGTGCTGGTCGATGACCAGAACATCATCTTTGTACACGTTCTTTTCGTCTGTAGCTTGCTGTATGTTGAAATTTTCGGCACTTCGGTAAATCACTTCTTCGCGTTGATCGGTTTCTTTCCGTTGCATTTCCAGATAGTGATCTATCAATGTGTTGATATCTGTCGTTTCGTTGGCTATGCTTTGATAGAAATCGGTCACGGTTTTGAACCCAGATTTCTTGATGAGGCGCATCAGGATGGCTTCATCGTATTCTATTTTCCGGTTTTTGAATTTACGCTCCAAGGTTTCTCGTGCAAATTCGGTTTGTCGTGCCACCAGTTCCTTCAAGGCTTGGCGTATTTTGTTTCGGGCTTTCGAAGTCGTGACAAAATTCAGCCAGTCGCGTTTGGGTGTCTGTGTGGTAGAAGTCATGATTTCTACTTGGTCACCGCTGTTCAGGCTTTGTTTCAGTTGTACATTCCTGCCGTTTACTTTTGCTCCTACACAATGGCATCCCAAGTTAGAGTGAATGGCAAAAGCAAAATCCAGCACAGTGGCTCCTTGCGGGAGTTTGTACAAATCTCCTTTAGGACTAAACACGAATACTTCATCCTTGTACAGGTCCAGTTTGAACTGGTCGATGGTTTCGGCATCGTTGTCAGCATTTTCCAGTGTTTCCCGGATGGAGTTCAACCATTCGTCCAGTCCGCTTTCACCTTTGATACCTTTATATCGCCAATGGGCAGCAAGTCCTTTTTCGGCTATTTCATCCATACGTTCGGTGCGTATCTGTACTTCCACCCATTTGCCTTCGGGTCCCATTACTGTAATGTGGAGTGACTCATATCCATTGCTTTTGGGCACGGAAAGCCAGTCGCGCAGACGTTTGGGGTTGGGAAGGTACATATCAGTTACGATTGAGTATACCTGCCAGCACTCTTGTTTTTCTTTATCCAAAGGTGAGTCGAGGATAATCCGGATGGCAAACAGGTCGTACACACCTTCGAATGGACAGCCTTGTTTCTTCATCTTCTGATAGATGGAGTGAATGGTTTTTGTACGTCCTTTGATGTGGAATTTCAGCCCGCTCTCTTCCAGTTTTTTACGTACCGGTTCGATAAATTGCTGAATATAACGATCGCGTGCAGCCTTGGTTGCATTTAACTTTTCCTTGATATGATAATATATGTCGTGCTGCGTGTACTTTAATGAGAGGTCTTCCAATTCTGATTTCAGTTTGTACAAGCCAAGCTTATGTGCCAATGGTGCATACAGATGGGCAGCTTCGTTGGACACGGCAAGCCGTGCCTCTTCGTTGGGACTTTCTTTGATTTGTCGCATTAAGTTTACACGGTCGGCGATCATGATGAGAATGACGCGCATGTCTTCGGCAAACGAAAGCAACAGATTCCGGAAGTTTTCCGATTCGATAGTTGGACTTTTTTCGTAAAGTTCATTTATTTTTACCAGACCTCGTATGATTCCTGCTACGTCTTCTCCGTAATTCTTTTGTACGGATTCAAGTGTGCATAAGTGGTATTTTACAGATTCATGCAGCATGATGCCTAGAATGGAGGCACGCCGCATACCGATTTCTTCTGCAACAATGATGGCTGTCTGCATATCTTTGATAATCGGGTTCATATTGAATGCGTTGCGGGGAATGCTTCCTGCCGACATGCTTTGGATCAGTTGCTTTTTCACGTTGCGGCAGTCATCTTTCTGTAAAGTGTCGCCAGACAATCGTAAAAGTCGTCTGTAAAGTGGCACAAGCTGTTTGTGCTCTTGTGGGGTAAAGAATGCTTGCTCTTCCATAATTTTATTAACATTAAGGAGGGAGAATGAAAGATGAAGTGTGTCATTGCGTAACAGTTTCTTCATTCTTTATTCTTAAATCTTCATTATTTCTTCGTAAAGTTACTTTTTTTCTTTATTATCTGTGCATAGTTGATGGTTTTTTTATATTTTTGGGGTGTGAATGCTTTATGGCAACTTATTCATTACTTAAATTTATCATATATGTTAACACACGAAGACAAAGAATTGTTGGCGAAGAAAGGCATTTCTGAGCAACAGATTGAAGAGCAGTTGGCTTGTTTCGAACATGGGTTTCCTTTTTTGCGTCTTGCAGCCGCTGCTTCAGTAGAAAATAATGGTATCATGGTAGCCGATGAGGCCATGCAGAAAAAATATCTGGCTGCATGGGATGCTTATAAGGATGGTGACCGCAAAATTGTGAAATTTGTTCCTGCATCGGGTGCGGCAAGCCGGATGTTCAAGAATATGTTTGAGTTTTTAGGAGCCGATTATGATGTGCCTACTACTGACTTCGAAAAGAAGTTTTTCGATCATATCCATAATTTTGCTTTCTACAATGATTTGAATGCAGCGTGTCTGGATAACACGGGAAAAGATATCAACGCATTGCTGGAAGAAAAAAATTACAAGGTTATTGTTTCGAATTTGCTTGAAGCTGCCGGACTGAATTATGGTTCACTTCCAAAGGGCTTGTTGAAGTTCCATCGATATGCTGACGGGGTACGTACGCCATTGGAAGAACATCTGGTAGAAGGTGCTTTGTATGCTGCCGGAAAAACCGGTAAGGTAAATGTACACTTCACTGTTTCTACCGAACATCGTGCATTGTTTGCCAAACTGGTGGATGCCAAAATCGGTGAATATGCGAAAAAGTATGAAGTGGAATATAATATTTCGTTCTCCGAACAGAAACCCAGTACAGATACTATCGCAGCAGACATGGACAACAAACCGTTCCGCGATGATAAAGGGAAGTTGGTATTCCGTCCGGGTGGTCATGGAGCATTGATTGAAAACCTGAATGATTTGGATGCCGATATTGTGTTTATCAAGAACATTGATAACGTAGTTCCGGACCGGTTGAAAGAAGATACTGTGACCTACAAAAAATTGTTGGCAGGTGTGCTGGTGACGCTTCAAAAACAAGCATTCGATTATTTGGAATTGCTGGATAGTGGTCATTATAGCCATGAACAACTTGAAAGTATTATTCGTTTCGTCCAGCAGCAGTTGCGTTGTCGCAAGGAAGACATCAAGGATATGGAAGATGCCGACCTGGTAATTTATCTGCGTAAGAAGCTTAATCGTCCGATGCGCGTGTGCGGTATGGTAAAGAATGTAGGTGAACCGGGTGGAGGACCGTTCCTGGCTTATAATCCGGATGGTACTGTTTCGTTGCAGATTCTGGAAAGTTCGCAGATTGATATGAAAGATCCGGAAAAGAAGGCGATGTTCGAAAAGGGCACACATTTCAATCCGGTGGATTTGGTATGTGCTGTGCGTGATTACAAAGGCAATAAGTTCAATTTGTTGGAACACGTCGATAAGGCTACTGGTTTTATCTCATACAAGTCGAAGAACGGTAAAGACTTGAAAGCGCTGGAGCTTCCGGGACTTTGGAACGGTTCGATGAGTGACTGGAGTACGGTATTTGTAGAAGTTCCGCTCAGTACCTTCAATCCGGTAAAGACTGTGAACGACCTGTTGCGTGAACAGCATCAGTGAAATCCTGCAGTTAAGGTTTACAGGCAAGACGAAAGCGATGTTGTTGCGTGGACCTTTTTGTAATTTGTAAGAAATAAGAGGCATCAGGACACGTATGTATCTTGATGCCTCTTTGACTGTTTATGGAAACTTTGTATGGGAAATGACGTCCATATCATGTCATGTGGCTTGTTTGCAGGAGTGTCTGTCATTTCCCTTGATTTTGCTGTTAACGGATGAGCTTTTCGGCAGGTAATGGGGCTTTTATTGGAAATTTTTCCGGACTAATCCGATGATGAGGTTTCGGATTTGGGCGAAAACAGAAGACTTTCTCTACCTGACGCATTGTCAAGATTTCTTTGAATTTCTTGTAATAAGTCTCTTGAATCTCAAGACATTTCTTTCTGCATTCAAAACGTGATAGCATGAATTTGTCCAGTTCATCATCGTTCAATTCTTTTTCACGAGCTCCTTTGGGGGCAGGCATGTCTTGTCGGCATTCTGCCAAGGCTGTAAGGTATTCTTTGTATAAGGGAAGGAATTTGGCTGAAGTCTCATCGTCCAGTAGCAGTTGTTTATCCATTTTTTCCACCTGACGCTCAATGCGTTGTTCGGGAGTCAGTCGTTTCCCGCGTTGGGGCTTTTCCTGAGCAAATAGAGAAGAACTGAAAAGTAGGGCACTTGTCAAAAGAATGTAGCAAAAATTAGTTGTTTTCATCTTGTCTGGGTTTTAAGTTATACATAACAACACGTATCAAGCATGAAGCCTCCCGGTACCGATTGAAAGCCGTACGCTTTTCGTGTCTTTATTTATCAGACAAGCTGTACAGGCAAAAGTTTACTGTCTGTTCAGTCATTTAAGCTTAAATTGTGTCATCGAGCTTTAAAATTCAGCTTCCTTGCAGAAGGTTATCAGTTGACCGGTTGCCGGATGCTCGAATGACAGTTCACTGGCATGCAGGTATAGGCGGTCGGCTTTTTTCCCATATAGCTCATCGCCTATGATGGGGCAATTCAGTCCGTCCGGATGAGCCGCATGGACGCGCAGTTGGTGAGTGCGTCCGGTGAGGGGATAGAATGCAATGCGGGTTTTTCCGTCTTTCCGTCCGAGCACTTTATAACGGGTAACGGCTGGTTTCCCGTATTCGGAATGCACCATTTGATAAGGACGATTGTCATAGTCGGGGCAAATAGGAAGGTTGATGATACCTTCATCTGTGGTTACGATGCCGTTTAGCCATGCTGTGTATCGTTTTTGTATCCGTCGGGAAGCAAACATTTTTTGTAGTGCATAATGGATTTCTTTGGTTTTGGCAACCAGCAACAATCCGGATGTAGCCATATCAAGGCGATGGACAATAAGTGGGCCTGTTGCGGTAGGATAAAGTGTATGCAGACGGGTATAGACCGAATCTGTGGTCAGTTTGCCAGGTGTGGAAAGCATGCCTTCAGGCTTATTTACTACAATTAGCCATTCGTCTTCGTATACAATTTCCAGTTCTTTTTTCTTTGTCTCTCTTCCTGCCAAGGGATTGGGTTCTACCTGTAATCCGATAAGCATGTGTTTCAGTATGGGTTCACATTTATTCTTGCACGAGGGATAGAAATGTCCTTCGTGTCGGATTTCTTCTTTGGGAGATTCGCCGATCCAAAATTCTCCCATGGCTAAAGGGTGAAAGTTATGTTGGTAGGCATATTGCAGAAGTTTGGGTAAGGCACATTCGCCCGCTCCGGCAGGGGGAGTGCCTTGCGGGGTTTCGTGAAAGATTTGGCAAAGGTCTTTTTCTTCTCCTTGGGCATTGAGCATGCGGAATTGTTCGAACAGCTTTTGCTGGAGTGCTGCCGAGCGGATTTTCCGTTCGTGTTTTAAGTTTTGTATTTGATTTTCGAAAACCGAGAGAGAGGTTTTCAGTTCCTCTTCCTGTAGCTTTAGCCTTTTTTCCAGACGTTTGTATTCGGCTTTTTGGAACTGGCTTTCTTTGATAAGTTGGGCTTCCTCTTCGGGTGAGATTCCTTTTCCCCGCTTTTCTTCGCGCAAAAGCTTAGCTCGTTTCATATCATCCTTGGCTTTTGCCAATACCTCTTGGCTGGTCTGCATGTTGATTTGACAGGCATGTTGCAGATGCAGGTAGGTTTCCTCTTTTTCCAATGCTTCGATGCGCCGGTTGATGTCAGATATTTCACTTTCTTCTAATTTGAAGAATCCATCGGGGCGCAAGAGGTCGTAGACCGGAGGCACGAATCCATTCTGCCGGTTATTTTGGGCAAGGTTTCCCGAGAAGGCCGTCAGGTAGCCCACATTCCCTTCTTTGTCTTGTATCAGAAGCACGCCGAACATCTTTCCTTTACTCAATTCCTCTTCCCAATCGGAACGGGTACGAAGATAGACTTGTACTTCGTGTGCTGCCATTTGCACCAAGGGGTGAGGGGTGTAATGGAAGGGATATGTGAATGCCGAAGGCAAAGGAATGCCTTCGATGGGCGATGTAAAACGATGGATGTTTGGGTCGCTCATAGGTGGCGGATTTTTATGTGAACTCCGCGTCTCTGCGTTCTCATCATATTGTTAAATCATTTCTCGTTGGCGGCAAAAGTATCCGCTGAAAATGGCGTCTATGTTCTCAATCCGTTCGCGGAAGATGCCGTAAACGGCTGACCCGGAACCGGTCATCGAGGCATATACGGCTCCCAAGTCGTACATTTTGTCTTTGATGGCGGCTATTTCGGGATAGAGGGCGAACACCGATTCTTCGAAATCATTTTTTAATTCGTCTTTCCAAGTCTCTACGGGCTGGCGGATGATTTCTTTCACCGATTTTTCCGGATAATGCGGCTTGATACGGCTATAGGCTTCGCTGGTCGAGATTGCGTTTTGCGGTTTGACCAATACCAGCCGATAATCGGCAAGTGTGCAAGTGACAGGTTCGAAGATATTTCCGATGCCGGTGGCAAATACGGGTTGGTTGCGCACAAAGAAAGCGCAATCGGCTCCGATGCGTGCGGCATATTCTTCCATTTCCTGAACGGTCAGTCCGATTTGGAATTTTTCGTTCAATAGCTTAATCATGAAAGCTCCGTCGGCAGAGCCTCCTCCTAATCCGGCTCCGGTAGGGATATGTTTATATAAATGAATGTCGACAGGAGGCAACTGGTATTTTTCGCGAAGCAAAAGGTAGGCTTTTACTACGAGGTTGTCTTCGGGTGCACCGTCGAGCAGAGTGCCTTTGACATAGAGGCGGAAAGGTTCGCTTCTGTTCTCCAACCGGTTTACTTCGAGTGCGTCTTGCAGGTTAATCGGATAAAAGACGGTTTCGATATTATGGTATCCGTCGGCACGTTTTTCTACAACGTTAAGGCCTAAGTTTATTTTGGCGTTAGGGAATGTTATCATGATATGATGTTTTTGATTAATGTTTTGCCAAAGATACGATTTATTTAAACACAAAGACACGGAGACGCAGAGTTTTTTATTTTTTCTCCGTGTCTCCGTGTCTCTGTGTTCGATTATAATTTATCGGTTAGGGGTATCCCACACCTTGGTTTGTGTGCATTGCAGGTCAATCCACTGGTCGCCGCACTTCACTTTGAAGTCTCCTTTCTCCAGCGTCCATTTTCCGTAATAGTTGACGAAAGCCAGGTCGCTTCCTTTCAGCTTCATGGTAACGGTCTTGGTCTCGCCCGGATTCAGGGAAACCTTCTCGAAGTTGCGCAGGCGGATGTTGTCGGGCGTGCTGCTTGCCACCAGGTCTTTCGAGTAAAGCAATACGCTTTCCTTGCCTGCCACGCTTCCCGTGTTGGTCACATCTACGGTGAAGGTCAGTTCGTCATCGGCGGTGAATTGGGCTTTGTCTACCTTCAGGTTGCTGTATTTATAGGTAGTATAGCTCAGGCCGAATCCGAAAGGCCATTGGATATCCATAACCGAGTCATAATTGTAGTTCCCGCTCATTTGGCCGATGTTTTCGCACGGCTTGTAGTCGTAGGTAGCAAGGGCATTGATGTGTCTCGGATAGGTATAGGGCATTTTCGCACTGAAATTGGCATCTCCGGCAAGCAGGTTTGCCAAGGCATCTCCCCCGTAATTGCCCGGAAGCATTATGTTTATTACGGCTTTAGCCAGCGGCTCGATGTCCTTGATGAGACGCGGACGTCCTTCGTTCAGAATCAGGATGACAGGTTTCCCGGTCTCGGCCAATGCCTTTACCAGATCCTGCTGGTTTGCGGAGAGGTTCAGGTCGGTCAGGTTTCCCGGAGTCTCGCAATAGGAATTCTCGCCGATGCAAGCGATGATGACATCGGCATTTTGAGCGGCGGCTACCGGCTTGTCAATTTCCGGCGTGTTCTCTTCCCACCAGTTATCGTTCTTGTAGGGAGCGTAAGTCACGCCCGGTTCGTAGAGGATGTTCTCCTTTCCGAACTTGTTGCACAGGGCTTCGTAGATGGTGTTGTATGCCTGGGCACATTCATCGGCACGGTGTCCCTGCCAGCTATACGACCAGCCTCCGTTCAGGCACCGCATGGAGTTGGCGTTCGGTCCGGCAAGCAGTATTTTCTTTCCTTTGGCGAGCGGCAGGATGCCCCCTTCGTTTTTAAGCAGCACTTCCGACTCTTCGGCAGCTTGAAGGGCTACATCGGCAAATGCTTTTGAACCGAATTCCGGATAGTCTTCGGTGCTCCAGTAAGGCTTGTCGAAGAGTCCGAGGCGGTATTTCAGGCGCAAGACGCGTGCTACGGCATCATCGATGCGGCTCATGGGCACTTCACCTTCTTCTACCAGTTCTTTCAGGTAATCGCAGAAGCTCACTTCGTAAGGCACCATCGACATGTCGATACCGGCATTGATGGCTATCTTGATGGCTTCTTTCTTGGTGGCTGCAATGTGGTCGCGCGTGCAGAGGTTATTGATGTCCGCCCAGTCGGTCACCACCAGTCCGTCCCAGTTCAGGTCTTCTTTCAGCCATTGGGTCAGGTATTCCTTGTTGGCATGGAAGGGCATGCCGTTGTCCACACCCGAATTGACCATGACGCTCAACGCTCCCTGGCGGACAGCTGCCAGATAAGGCGCGAAGTGCTTTTCGCGCATGTCGCTCCGCGAGATGGAAGAGGGCGTACGGTCCTTGCCCGAAACCGGAACGCCATAACCCATATAGTGTTTCATACAGGCGGCTACGTTATATTTGCCGATGTGGTTCGGGTCTTCGCCTTGGAAGCCGATGACCGACGCTTTGCCCATTTCCGCATTCACGTAGCAGTCCTCTCCATAGTTCTCCCACATGCGCGACCAGCGCGGGTCTCTTCCCAAATCTACTACGGGAGCGAATGTCCAGGGAATGCATCCCGCTTTGGTTTCGTATGCCGAGATTTCGGCTTCACGCTTTACCAGGTCCCGGTTGAATGTGGCTCCCATGTTGACACCTTGCGGGAACAGGGTTCCATCAAGCGTATAAGTGGTTCCGTGTATCTGGTCTACACCATAGATGCAGGGGATTCCGATTTCCTTCATCGAAAGTTCCTGAATCTGCCTGATGGCTTCCGCCCATTTCTCTTTCGGCTGGGCAATGCTCAGGGGAACGTTCAGGAGCGAGCCGACCTTGTATTTCCCGATAACGGTATCCAGCTTGGCTTTGTTCAGGGTGAACCCGTCCTTTTGGCTCGCTTCGAAGTCGGTCACTACATCGATGGTGATTTCACACATCTGACCTATCTTTTCCTCGATGGTCATTTTCTTGAGCCAATTTTGGATGTTGGCTTCGATTTCGGGGTCAGAAGGGATGGCAGGCGGGACGGTTTGTCCTTCTGCACTTAAACAGGTTCCTGCACACAAAACAGAAGCCAGTGCAATGTTTTTTAGATGTTTCATGATATATTTGTTTATTGGTGTTGTTCAAAGATAAATCGTTCTTTTGTTTTTTCCAAGTAATGTCATTAGGGGTATTATCTTTTGATAAGATAGTATTATTGTATATGAATGTCCGCATTTAGTCAATCTCTCTGAGTTGAAAACGCAGTAGTACTGCATCTGCCGATGAAGTATATATCCGTAAGCGAATGCAGTATATATTCAACCGCGTATGCAGTATATATTCATTTTTCAGGGGTATGCATTGGCTGTTTGCAGACATTCATTTGGTTTTAAAAGCGCAGTCTTGCTATTTCCCCTTCCGGCACCGTAAGTTCCACAAACTTTTCCGCTTTGCGTTTCTCTCCGTTCACCGAAACTTCGGTTATGCCTTCCGGCATCTTAATCTTGATATTCGGATTCCAGCCTCCGGTAAGAATAACTTCTACCGGCTTTTCTTCTTTCCATTTCATGCTGACCATAGCGCCTCCACGTACTTTGAATCCGTATAAGTTTCCTTCTTTCCACGAGTCGGGCAGGGCAGGGAGCAGGTTGATGAATCCATCCTGGCTTTGTATCAGCATTTCACTGATACCCGAAGTGCCTCCCCAGTTCCCGTCTATTTGGAAAGGCGGGTGCGAACAGAACAGGTTGGGGAAAGTCCCGCTTCCGTGTTCATTGGGGTTTTCTTGGGTATAGGCAGGATAAAGCAGGTTACGGAATAAGGTGTATGCCCGGTTTCCGTCACCCAGTCGTGCCCAGAAGTTTATTTTCCATGCGCGGCTCCATCCTGTTCCTCCGTCTCCTCTTCGTTCTAACGTAACTTTACATGCTTCTGCCAATTCGGGTGTATAATAAAGCGAGATTTGGTTTCCCGGATGCAAACCATACAGATGCGACACGTGCCGGTGATGTACATCCGTTTCTTCGTAGTCTTTGAGCCATTCCATCAGATATCCCTTCTTGCTGATCTGGTGTGGAGGAAGTTGGGCGCTTGCTTCTTTCAATTGATTGGCATAAAGAGAGTCTGTATGCAGGATGGATGCGGCTTCAATCACATGGGTGTAAAGTTCCCTTACCAATTGGATGTCCATCGTGGGTCCCATGCATACGCTGATAGGGGTCCGGTCTTTCTTTGATACATAAAACTCGTTTTCGGGAGAGGAAGTGGGAGCCGTCACCAGCCATCCGTGTTCCGGTTCACGTACCATGGTAGAGTAGAAGAACTCCGAAGCTCCTTTTAATAGGGGATAAATATCGGCAAGGTATTGTTTGTTGCCCGTATACAGATAGTGCTCCCACAGATGTGCGCAAAGCCATGCGCCTCCTGTATTGGTCGCTCCCCATGAAGGATGTTCGCCCGGTGCGGTATAGTTCCATACGTTGGTCATCATGTGGAGCACCCAGCCTTTTGCTTCGGGACCATAGAAAGCCTTTGCGGTTTCTTCTCCACTGGGAACCAGTCTTTTTATCAGGTCGACAAGCGGTTGGTACAATTCCGACAAATTGCAAGGTTCTACCGGCCAGTGGTTCATCTGGACATTGATGTTGGTATGATAGTCTCCATTCCACGGAGTCATTACTCCGTTCGCCCAAAGCCCTTGCAGGTTGGGAGGCAAGCTTCCGGGGCGGGTACTGCTAATCAGCAGATAGCGTCCGTAATTATAATAAAGGGCAGCCAGAGAAGGGTCATCCTGCGTTTGGAAAGCCTCCAGCCGCTTGTCGGTGCTTAATTGGGACACGGTTTTATTTTCGGGTAATTCGATGCCGGCACGGTGGAAGAGCTGTTGGTATTCACCGGTTGCTTCTTGTTTGGCTTGTGTCAGGTCGGAAGCCAGGGCTTGGTCGAGCAGGCGTTGGGTTTCGGTCTGATAGATTCCGCCTTTCATATACGAAGTGTTCGCCGATACGATAATCCATGCATCGTCAGCATCCGAAACTTCAATGCCATCTGCATGAGTATGCATCCGGCTTTTCTTGCCCGATAGTTTTACACCGGCTATGGCAGCATAGCGTATGCCTTCTTGCCGTTCATTTCCGCTATCCAGTGTTCCCGTTATTCCCAGTTTCCCTTCGCTCAGTTTCCGCACATGTCCCCGTTCGGGACGGCTCAAAGTTAAATGGAATCCAAGTGCGTCCGGACGGTCTGCCTGCAGGTGAATCAGCATTACATCTTTGTTTCTTGACACGAAATATTCGCGGATATAGCGCGTAGCGTTTTTCGTGAAGGTGGTATATGCCACACCTTCATCCAGATTGAGCCAGCGCAGGTAATCTTTCGCTTGGCTTATCGTATCAGGGAAGGTATAGTTGATGTACATATCGGCAAGCATTTGGAAACATCCGAATGTGCCTCCTTTTTCAGGCTTTTTGGGTACGAAGCTTGTGTACATCAATTCTTGTGCTTCTTTGTTTTTGCCTTCAAACAGGAGTTGGCGGATGCGGGGAAGGCTTTCGGCGGCTTCCGGGTTGCGGTAGTCTGCTTCCGAACCGCTCCACATGCTGATTTCATTCAGTACGATGTGCTCTTTCGTGATGCCTCCGTCGGGCATCATGCCCAGACGTCCGTTGCCCAGCGGAAGGGTTTCTTCCCATTGTTTTGCCGGTTTGTCATACCATAGGGTCTGGTCGGCTCTACCTGGTGCTGGCACGGGTTCTTTGCCGGTCAGTACCTTGTAGATATTTTCGGCTATTACGATGGCGCCGTATTTGTTCGGGTGTACTCCGTCGGTATATTCTTTCGGATAATAAGGAAGCATCGGCGTGTGCAGGTCGATGACGGGCAGGTTACGTTCGTGTGCCACTTCGCGGATGCGTGGGATGATGCCGTTCACGATGGTACTGTCGTTGATGCCCCAGTCTTTCCGGTCGGATGGAATGGGCAGGCACAGGTAGATGCGCGGATGCGAGGGGAGTGCTTCGAAGGCATCTATCATCGTGTTCAAGTCTTTCTTGAAGTCTTCCTTGTGTATCCAGTTTATTGGTTTTGAATCGTTTGTTCCCAGCTTGATGGTCACGATGTCGGGCAAAAAGGCTTGTGCGTTCTTGAAGGGTTGTTTGCTCATGTAGGGCAGGTTGCCTTTCATCATCAGGGTATGGGCGGTAAGCCCGAAGTTGCCTACTTGATACCCGTCTCCCAGCAGGCGTTGGAGTACGGCGGGATAGCTTTCTGTTTCCGGATGTGCCAGGGCAAATCCTTCGGTGATGCTGTTCCCTACGCAAGCCACTTTGATGGGCTTCGCCTCTTTTTGCGCAAGGAGCATCAGAGGCAAGAGCAGAAGTAAGAGGATGGATATGTTCTTTTTCATGGACGTTGGTATTTAAAGTAATCAAAATCGGCAAATGCTTTCGATTCGGGAGATGCTGATACGGCGTACAGTCCCAACATCACTCCCGTAAATCCTCCTGCGGTTTCCGAACTCAGGTAGCGTGTGTTCATTTTACCTAATTCGTGGTATTTACCGTCGACGGTATATCCGAAGCGGTAGACGTTTATGTCCGCTTTCAGGTTCAGTATCACAGGGCTTGTATCGGGAAGTGCCACCTCTTTTTCGATGTGCTTTAATTCACCCAATTGGTAGCGGAGCACGACGGATTGCTTTCCGTTTGCTTCCTGGCGCACGAACAGGTCATAATGGGATGTAAAATCCATGAACGCCGTGATGCCGGCTTCATCTCCTGTCTGAGCCTGCCGGAGTGCTACTTTTGTGGAGGCATCCATATCAAACTGATCTTGCCGGAGCGCGACGAATGTAGGGCTTTTCCCGTCGCTCAGGGTCGTGTTTGTTGCGCTCAGGCGTAGCTTTCCGTCTTCGAAGGCATAGTTTTCCGGTATCGGGTTTTGCAGGTATACCCATTCGGGCGATAGCTTTTCTTCTTCGAACTCGAAGGTATCGGGTTGTGGTTTGGAAGGAGTGAGAGGAAGTGTGGGCACGTCCATGTTTATCGCTATGGTACCGTTTCCGTTTACTACCGGCCATGCACCTTTGTCCCAGCGCACGGGTGCCAGATAGGTTTCACGCCCTAACGTATGGTGTGTGCCCGGCATGATGCGGTAAGCGAGACAGACCATCCACCACGAGCCGTCGGTTCCCTCTACCAGGTCGGCATGTCCCGTTCCTTGTATCGGGCTGGCTTGTCCTGCCACGCAAGCATGTGTCAGGATGGGGTTGGCAGGATTCGGTGTGTAGGGACCTTCAATGAAAGCGCTGCGTGCGATGGTGACGCTATGTCCCGTTTCGGTTCCGCCTTCCGAGATAAGCAGGTAGTACCATCCGTCTTTCTTATAAATATGAGGACCTTCGGGATATCTGCCTCCTGTGCCGCCCCATATCTTGCGCGAGGGAGAGAGTTGTTCTCCGCTCATCGGGTCTATTTCGCACAGGGTGATGTAATTGTCGGGGTTGCTCACCATGTAGCATTTCCCGTTCTCGAAGTAGAGCGAAGGGTCGATGCCTCCTTGCTTCAGCCATACGGGGTCCGACCATCCGCCGCGCGGGTCGGTGGTATGCACCAGAAAGTTTCCTTTTCCCGAAACGTTGGTGGTTATCATGTAAAATGTTCCTTCATGATAACGGATGGTAGGGGCGAAGATGCCGCTTCCGGCATTGGCTCCCGTCAGGTCGACTTGTGAGGGGCTGTCCAGGCAATTGCCTATCTGTTCCCAATGGACAAGATCCTTGCTATGGAACAGGGGGACACCGGGAAAGTATTGGAACGAACTGTTCACCAGATAATAATCATCTCCAGCCTTGCAGACACTGGGGTCGGGATGAAAACCCGGGATGACCGGATTCTTGTATCCCTGTCCGAATGCCTGTGAAAATAAGGCAAGCAAAGCAAAGGTCAGTATGTTCTTGTTTCGCATGGTATGTGTGTTTAGATTTGAAGTTGGATTTTCTTTTTTGCAAAGATAATCTTTTTTCAGTCTCTTGAAGGGTATTCTCTGTATTTCCTATGGGCAGGATGTTTTTAAATGGGGTATGAAATGTTGTAGGATGTGATGGAAGTCTTGCGTGAAACAGGAGAATCATTACTTTTGCGTGACTTTAATCTGATAGGATATGAAACGAATATGGATTTGCCTGCTTTGGCTGGCTTGCCTTTGCCCCATGTATGGGCAAGGGCTTCGGATATTGTTTATCGGCGATTCTATTACCGACGGGAATTGGGGAAATAGCGATGGAAGTGCGATGCCTTCCGCCGGGCGGAACTTGTGGGACATGAACCACATCTACGGAAGCGGGTACATGTATCTGTGTGCCTCGTATTATCAGAGCAAATATCCCGGCAAGGGATACGAGTTCTTCAACCGGGGCATCAGCGGCAATGCGCTTGCCGACCTTGAGAAGCGGTGGGAAGAAGATGCCATAGCCTTGAAGCCCGATATACTTTCTGTATTGGTAGGTACGAACGATATACATTATTATATAGGAGGACCGCACGCCGAGCCTTTCGATACCTTGGGGTGGGAGAAGCGTTACCGTGCCTTGCTCGACCGTTCTTTACGTGCCAATCCCAACCTGAAGCTGGTGCTGGGTGCTCCCTTTACGGCTTTCACGGGTTCGATGAAGGAATCGGAAGGATTTGCCTTGCGTGATAGTCTGGTGCATACCCTTGCCCGCATCGTGAAGCGGATAGCCGTTGAGTACAAGGCGGTGTATTTGCCATACGATGAAATGTTCGAAACCCTCTTGCGTGAAGAACCTTCTTCGCGGGACACATATTGGATATGGGACGGCATTCATCCCACACCTGCAGGACACCGGCGCATGTCGGAGCTTTGGATAAAAGAAGTAGAGCGTGCGGGAATCTTGTGACAAGATGCCGTTTCCGTGCCGGTAAGTTCGCATATATAATCACCGGCTTGTGCAGGTATCATCATCGGCACTTGCAAATACGTGCGTGGGCGGATGCTTATATATGTGTTGTAGGGATTGAAAAGTTATTAAATAGGTGAAAAAACAAATCATATCCTATCGGGAAACAAATGCATCCCTCCGTTTTTCATAATATGCAATACATTTGTGGTGCTCTCGATGCAGAAAGCGTATGTGTGCGATTCTATCGGGGCATATAGAATAATGTAATTTTAACTATTAAACAAAGTACCATGAGTAAACACTTATTCAGAAAGTGCACATTCGTGCACATGTGTTTTCTTGCAATGGCGATGCTTCTATGCTTCCCTGCAAGTGGTGTGAACGCCGCTCCGGCTTCACAAGAAAATCTAACTGTTTCGGGTGTTGTTACTTCGGCCGCTGACCAGTTGCCGCTTATTGGCGTCAGCGTTCAGGTGAAGGGAACATCCAATGGTTCTATTACCGACCTCGATGGAAATTATTCGGTCAGTGTAGCTTCCGGCCAGACGTTGGTATTCTCTTACATCGGGTTCAAGACCCAAGAAATTCAAATTACCAATCAGAAAACCTTGAATGTGGTGATGGAAGAAGATTCGGAAACTTTGGATGAAGTAGTCGTAGTAGGTTACGGCGTTCAGAAAAAGAAATTGGTGACCGGTGCCACGGTGCAGGTGAAAGGCGAGACGCTGGCGAAGATGAATACCAACAGCCCCTTGCAGGCGATGCAAGGACAGACGCCGGGTGTGAACATTTCGTCTACCTCTGGTCAGCCGGGCGAATCGATGAAAGTAAGTATCCGTGGTTTGGGTACGGTGGGAAATGCTTCTCCTCTGTATCTGATTGATGGAGTAGGCGGTGATATCTCCACGTTGAATCCGGCCGATATCGAAAGCATCGATGTGTTGAAAGATGCCGCTTCTGCCGCTATCTATGGTGCGCAGGCTGCTAACGGTGTGGTATTGATTACCACCAAGAGCGGTAAGGCAGGCAAGGCGCAGATTTCGTTTGATGCTTACTATGGCTGGCAGACCCAGGCACGTAAGGCGGACATGCTGAACGCGCAGGAGTACATGATGATTATGGACGAACAGGCGGTCAATTCGGGCAATGCGCCCTATGACTGGAGCTCGTACGAGAGCATTTACGATGCCAACGGCAATGTGTATGACACCGACTGGGTAAACTCGATGTTCCAGAACAATGCCCAGACACAGAGCTATACGCTGGGCATTACCGGAGGTTCGGAAACTTCTACTTACGCGATGTCGTTAGGGTATATGAGTCAGGAAGGTATCGTAGGTGGTAAGGACGTATCGAATTACGAACGTTACAACTTCCGTATCAATTCGGAACACAAGCTTTTCAAGGATTCCGACTTGTTGAAGGTAGGAGAGCAGGTCAGCTTCGTTTATAAGATGAACAACGGTATTTCAGTAGGTAATCAATATAATAATACATTGCGTGGTGCGTTCGGTACTTCCCCGTTGGCGCCTATTTATAGCGACAACAACATTTATGATTCACCTTATAACGATACGACCAACTCGGATTGGTATAATGCAGATGGCAACCCTTACGGAAGCATGATGACTAACAGCAATAACGAGAATAAGGACGTGACTTTCTCGGGTAATGTGTATGCCGAATTGCAACCCATTAAGAACTTGAAGTTCCGTACCGTATTCGGTGCTGTATATACAACGAACGAATACCGCAGCTTCTCTCCGTTGTACCAGTTCTCTATTTATAGTTTCAACAATACACGTACCAGTGCTGCCCAAAACATGTCGCACGGCTTGACGATGACATGGACCAATACGGCAACCTACGACTGGACGGTGGGCGAACATGCGTTCAACGCTTTGTTGGGTATGGAAATGAGCCGTTATTCAGGTACTTACCTGAGAGGAACTACCGGTATGTTGCGAGATGGGTTTGATGATTGGGATCATGCGTACCTCGACAACGGTACAGCTACCAGTGCGGATAACGGTTTGGGTGCGGCAGGTCATCCGAATGATGAGACACGTACGGTTTCTTATTTCGCCCGTTTCGGATGGAACTGGAAAGAAACTTATATGATTAACGCTACGGTACGTACCGACGGTTCTTCCCGTTTCGCTCGTGGAAACCGTTATGGCGTGTTCCCTTCAGTATCGGCAGGTTGGACGATTTCAAACGAAGCTTTTATGGAAGACACACACGATTGGCTGGACTTCTTGAAACTCCGTGTCAGCTGGGGTCAGGTAGGTAATCAGAACATCGACAATTACCAGTACACTGCTCCGATTACTTCCAGCAACACGCATTACATTTTCGGTAATCAGGTAGGTGCAGATGCGCAATCCGGTTTCTGGGGAGCTTATCCCAGCCGTCTTGCCAATGAAGACGTTACGTGGGAAACATCTGAACAGACCAACATCGGTATTGATGCACGTTTCTTGCGGAGCCGGTTGAGCCTGACCGCTGATTTCTATATCAAGACCACGAAAGACTGGCTGGTAGAAGCTCCGATTCTTGCTACGGCAGGTACGGGCGCTCCGTATATCAATGGCGGTGATGTAAAGAATACCGGTATCGAATTAGCTTTGACTTGGAACGACCAAATCGGAAGTGATTTCCAGTATAATGTAGGTGTCAACGGTGCGTATAATAAGAATAAGGTGGGAAATATACCGACTGAGGACGGTATCATTCATGGCGATGTGAATATGCTTTATGACAATACTCCAGAATTTTATCGCGCTTCTAACGGTCATCCGATAGGTTATTTCTGGGGATTTGAGACAACTGGCATATTCCAGAACAAACAACAAATTGAAGATTGGCGTGCAGCAGGGAACGGCATCTTGCAAGCTGATGTCCAGCCGGGTGATGTCATCTACGTAGACCAAGACCATAACGGGGTGATTGATGATAACGATAAGGTGGACTTGGGTAACGGTACGCCCGACTTCACTTATGGATTCAACCTCGGGTTCAGTTACAAAAACTTCGATTTTGCCTTGAACGCATACGGAGCCGCCGGAAACCAGATTGTACAAAGCTACCGTAATCATGCCAATAGCCATTCGAACTATACCTCGGCTATCTTGGGACGTTGGACGGGTGAAGGTACCAGCAACCGCATTCCGCGTGTGACGGAAACCAATATCAACTGGCAATTTTCAGACCTCTATATCCAAGATGGCGACTATCTGCGCATCAGCAACATCACCATCGGATACGACTTTGCGAAACTCATCAACCTGAAGGCTATTAGCCAGGCCCGTTTGTACTTCCAAGTACAGAATGCCTTTACCTTTACCAAGTATGACGGTATGGATCCGGAAATCGGTTACGGTACTTCTGACTGGGTATCGGGCATTGACTTGGGCTATTATCCGCGTCCGCGTACGTTCTTGGTGGGCGTAAATTTGAAATTCTAACGAATCATCTTAAAATTGAAGAATATGAACAACTATAAAATCTATATAATGGCATTGGGGTTGGCTGGAATGGGCTTGACTTCGTGTACGGCTGATTTCTTGGATGTGGAGTCGAAAGTAGAATCTACTACTGGCAATTTCTATCGGACGGAAAGCGATGCATACCGGGCTTTGATAGGATGCTATGACGGGTGGCAAAGTACTTCTTCCAACCCGGGCAATATCGGAGGCTTTTATATGGCATCCGAGCTGATGGCAGATGAATGTTTCGGAGGTACAGGTATGTCGGACGTTGGTAATTATCAGGTAGTGGACAGGTTCGACCAGTCACAGGCTCCTTCCGAATTGAATATCTATGAACAAGATTGGATTTCGTATTATGCGGCTGTGTACCGTTGCAATGAACTGATTGCGCACGAAGACCAGATAGCATGGAACAGCGAGGAGACACGAGGCACGTATATGGGTGAATGCCGTGCGTTGCGGGCATTGTGCTATTTTGATATGGTCCGTTTGTGGGGGAATATTCCGTTGTTTACCGAACCGGTGAACGAGAACCGTCCGCAAGTCAATCCGGATGAAGTGTATAATGTCATCTTCAGTGACCTGCTGTATGCTGCCGAAAACATTCCGGCTTCAGCTTATCCGAAGAGCGATGCGGCAAACAATGACGGGCATATCACGAAGTATGCGGCGGAAGCTTTGCTGGCTCGTGTGTATCTGTTCTATACAGGCTATTATGGCAAGGAACCCAGTGTGGAAGGTGTGACTCGCCAATCCGTGTTGGATGGCCTGGAAGATGTCATTGCTTCGGGTGAGTTCAGCCTGGTTCCGCAATTCAAGAACTTGTGGCCTGCCGCTTCCACTTCGTGGGAAGGCAATGCTACTACAGGATATACCCAAACTTCTACTTATGCCGGACGCGGCAATGCAGAAACTGTGTTGGCGATGAAGTTCAATTATACTTCCGATTATAACGGCAATGCAGATGGCAACCGTTGGCTGGTGAATATGGGTATCCGTAGTATCAATGTTTATTGGACTCCTTACGGAAGAGGTTGGGGAGCTTGTACCGTAAATCCGAATATGTGGATGGCTTACAATACTGGAGATACACGCCGCGAAGCATCTATCATCAATTTGGTAAGTGAAGGGATAGCTGATGACCCTAATTATGAAACAGGCTATTTGGAACAACGTGACTATACGGGATATACGGTCAAGAAATACACTACCTTGTCGAAATGGGAACAAAATGAAACGACTGGTGAATGGGCTTTGACCGATGAAGTGACCGGACTGGGAAGTGGCGGTGACTACATGATTTCGCAATACCAGGACTTTGTGGTGATGCGTTATGCCGATGTATTGCTGATGGCAGCCGAATTAGGAAGTTCCAATGCCCAGGAATATTTCAATCAGGTGCGTGAACGTGCCTTTACAGAAGAAGATGAAGAAGGCAATTTGACATTGTCTACTTATTATCGTGAATTGACAGCTACCCAAACCAATATCATGAACGAACGGCGTTTGGAATTTGCTTTCGAGGGTCAGCGTTATTGGGACTTGCTCCGTCAGGGAGTGGATTATGCTGCTTCGCAAATAGCCGGCAACACTTCGGTAGAGAATGGAGGAAACCCGGGTACGGTAAGCATCACGGCTTCGAACATTACGAGCAAGCAGGGCTTGTCGCAGATACCGAACAACCAAATTACTTTGTCTAACGGCGTATTGGTGCAGAACGAAGGTTGGTAATTTAGTTAGTTTTTAAGTTCTTCAGTTCTTTCGTTTTTAAGGTGAGCATATCCATAAAGAACCCAAGAACTTAAAAACTCAAAAGCTAAAAAACATACGAACTTAATAAAAGAAACATTATGAATAAACTGATACATACATTGCAAATGGCGCTGCTGGCGATGCTGATGGGTATGACAGCTGCCTGTACGCCCGATTCATACGACTTGGAAGCTCCGGATGTAGCTTCTGAAGATTTGGTAGAAGGCATTGCCTATACCATTACTCACGATTCGGAAAATCCGAATATCGTTTATTTGAGAAGCCTGATGCCTTCCAGTTATCAGGTATGCTGGGAACATCCGCAAGGGCGTGCACAAGGAGCCGAAGTGACTTTGCAGATGCCTTTCGAAGGAGAATACGAAGTGCGTTTCGGTGTGCAGACCCGCGGTGGTGTGGTTTATGGTCCTACTGCGACTTTTACCATTGACGACTTCTATGCCGGCTTTGTGAATGATGACCTGTGGACGTATCTGACCGGAGGGGTAGATCAGGAGAAAACCTGGATTTTCGATAACGGAGAATACGGATTTGCAGCCGGTGAACTGACATACGCCGATCCTTCGGGTACGGTGACTTGGAATAACTGGACTGCCAATTGGGATCCGGGAGTGGGACATACGGGCGATGATGCCATTTGGGAAAGCACCATGACGTTCAACTTGCAAGGCGGTGCAAATGTGACGGTGTATAATTCTTCATCGGATGAGACTCAGACCGGTACATTTATGTTGAATACCGACTCGCATACCATTACCTTTACCGATTGCGACTTGTTGCACACGCCAAGCTGGAGCGACCGTACGACCAACTGGCGCAGAGACCTGCAACTATTGGAACTGGACGAAAACCACCTGCGTATCGGTGTGATGCGTGACAACAGTGAAGGACCCTGGTGGCTGATATGGAATTTCGTATCGAAAGAATATGCTGACAATTATGTGCCCGAAGACCAGCCCGACCCCGAACCTACTTTGCCCGACGGCTGGCAGGATATGGTTTCAGAAGTGGTTACAAGCGAAATCAAGTGGACCATGTCGCCTGATGTGCCGTTTGACTGGGCTAATCTGGACGGAAGTCTGATGAACAACTTTACCGCAGGCAATTATCCCGACTGGGCTACGGTAGTAGACGGATTGGAAAACCTGAGTATGACACTGAACTCGGCGGATATGACTTATACGTTCGAAATGCCGGACGGAACGACTACCAGCGGTACTTATACCTTGGATGAAGACGGTATCTATACGTTCAGTGCCGGTGTGCCGACTTATCATATCGGTGGCGGTGACATCATGTTCAGTGCTACGGCAGAAAACCAATTGCGTATCTTGAGCATTGAAACGGCAGGAAACAGCGTGATGGGTATGTGGTTAGGCAACCGCAGTACGGAGAAAGACGAATACTTGGCTTACCACTTCTTGCCGAATGCCGGTAGCGGAAGCGGTACGCCGACGGCTACGGAGATTGCCGTAGACAATAGCAAAATTGTTTGTGGGCATCTGGAAGAAGCTACGAATAATTTCCGTATCGAATTGTATAACATGTATGGTTCCACGGCTTCCAACCAACCGTTTGACCCAGCTTCCATTGTGTTCGATTATTCAATGGAGCTGACGTTTACAATCAGTGGACTGACCGGTGCGGCTGCAACCAATGCCTATACCGCCCAACTGATGTGTACAGCTGACGGCTGGTGGCCGTCGGTAGGCGAAGGTCAAGGTACGACAACCGTACAGGGTGACGGTACTTATATGATTCGCTACAGCCCTTCGGCAGCTTACAATGGTGTCATTGTGTTCTGCATTGATTTTCAGGAGATGTTCAGCGACATCGAAAATCCGGATGCCGTAACGGTTACGATTGATAATCTTTCTATTCTGTAATATTTGTGGGCGCAGGTGTATGCGGATAGAACTGCATGGGCCTGCGCCTTTCTACTAATCAATGATTAACCTATGAAAACTATGCGAAATTATCTGACATTATTCTTTCTGTTGCTGACGGGGATAGCCTTGTTTGCTTCTTGTTCGGATGACGAAGGCGAAGGCTATACGGGAGAAACGCAAATTTCTGCTACGGAAATGACTTTCCCTAAATCCGGTGACACACTCACGCTTTCTGTCTTGTCTTCGGTTGAACCACAAGTGACCAGTAATCAGACTTGGTGCAACGTGTCATTCGTGAGTGTAACCGAAAGAGGGACTTATACCTACAATGTAACGGTAGATGCTAATTCGGAAACCGATGACCGCGTGGCTACGCTTTCGGTGGTGGCTGGAAGCTTTACGGCTTCGGTGCAGGTGACACAGACTGCCGGAGACGGTTTGATTGTGGCACAGACTGCATACGATATGCCGGCGGCAGGAGGTGCGCTGAGCATTACGCTGACCACCAATGGCGATTATGCCTATACAATCAATGACTCGTGGATAGCTGAGGCAGAAGTGACCGATGCGCGGGCAATGACGGAATATACCTTGCATTTTACCGTATCTGCCAATCACGGCGCGGAACGCACCGGAACCATTACGTTTACGTTAGGCGACTTGACGGAAACCGTTACTGTAACACAGGCTGCCGGACAGGCTGCAGCCGTGTCGGGAGAAACGCCGTTGGAAATAGCCGCCAGCTTGGGACTGGGATGGAACTTAGGCAATCAGTTGGATGCACATAATAATGGAGTGGCAGATGAAACAGCTTGGGAAAACCAACCTGCTACACAGGCCTTGTTTGATGCTTTGGCAAATGCCGGTTTCACTTCTGTCCGTATTCCGGTTACATGGCTGGGACATGTGGGCGAAGCTCCCGATTATACCATCGACGAGACTTACTTGAACCGGGTGGCAGAAGTGGTAGGCTATGCCGAGAGTGCCGGACTGAATGCCATTATCAACATTCACCACGATGGTGCGAACAGCCAGTATTGGCTGGATATCAAGGATGCGGCAACGGATGAGACGGTCAATAGTGCGGTAAAGGCACAGCTGGCTGCCATGTGGACCCAAATAGCCAACCGATTTGCAGACAAAGGAAACTTCCTGGTGTTCGAAGCCATGAACGAAATCCATGACGGAAGTTGGGGCTGGGGAGACAACCGTACGGATGGCGGTAGACAATATGCCGTACTGAATGAATGGAATCAGGTGTTTGTAGATGCCGTGCGTGCTACGGGTGGAAACAACCAGACCCGTTACCTGGGCGTGCCGGGGTATGTGACAAACATCGACCTGACGGTAGAAAACTTTGTCTTGCCGCAGGATGTGGTGGATAACCGGCTGATGGTAACCGTTCACTTCTACGACCCGATAGACTATACCGAGAATGCCGACAATATTTATTCGCAATGGGGGCATACCGCAGACCCGTCGCTGAAAGCGGATTGGGGCGATGAAGACAATGTGACCGGACAGTTTGCCAAGATGAAAGAAACGTTCATCGACCAAGGTATTCCTGCCTATATCGGCGAGATGGGATGCGTACACCGTGCGGATGACTTGTCGGAATCGTTCCGTTTGTATTACTTGGAATATGTATGTAAGGCAGCGAAAGAGTATGGGATGCCTCCATTTTATTGGGATGCAGGAGGAGACGGAACCGGAACACAATCATGGGCACTTTTCAATCACGCTACAGGCGAGATGCTGAATAATGCTCAGGAAGTGATTGACGTGATGAAACGGGGCATCTTTACCGAGGATGCATCATACACCTTGCAGTCGGTATACGACAGTGCGCCGCAATGAGAAGTTTGCTGATTTTATACTTGCGTGTTTCAGCATAGATATGCTGAGATTTATAGGCAGAGGCAGATTGTGAAGTCTGCCTCTGTTTTTTATGTCCGTATTCAATGGGCATGCATAGAATAAAAAATTTGAATATCCGCATTTCACCCAATTGCCTTGTAGGGGCGTATTGCATACGCCCCGAAAACATCCACGTGGATTAGTTGGCGTATTCGGGCGTATGCGATACGCCCCTACATGGGATGTTTGCGGATATTCAACATGAATATATGCTTTGTCGGGTAAGTGTATTCCTCATCCGCTTTTTTATTTCTCCTCGGAACAGTCGTTTCCGTATTTGGATTACATTACCGTTGCATCCAGCTTCTATTTATGGTTTTCATATGAAAACCGTACGGTTTCCATATCGAGAACGTACGGTTTCCAATTCAAAACCATACGGTTTTGATATCGAGAACATAAAAGTATGCTTTCTGGAAAAACGATATGACTTACATGCAAAACCAAATGGTTCCTTCATATCGTTCATTCTAAGATAGGGACATTGATTTCTTCGTTTGATTCGTTCCATTCGTCAACGGTGAAACTGCCCGAATCTTCTTCTTCCAGGATATTGCCGATGCTGATATCAAGTGTCAACTTGTTATTGGCTTCCAGTGGGGCATTCAGTGTTTGTTTGAACGTCTTGGTCTTTCCGTTGGCAAGTGTGATGAAGACTTGGAGCTCGGGGGTGCCGAAAGAAGGGAATAGCATCACGGTGCCGTTACTCATTTCTTTGTCGTCGTCAGAGCGGACCAGCGGGAAAGCTACAGTGCAGGCTTTTCCCTCAGGCTGGGCGGTGTAAAAGTTCAGCTTTTCCGCAATGTGTGTTACCCGTACTTCTACGTTTTCGATAGTATTGCTCAAAGCATTGCCTTTGTTGTCTTTTAACGTTACTTTCAGTCCGCTCACTACTCGGTGCAGGTCTGCGTCCAGGTCTTCTGTTCCGACATTTACCGGGCGGCGGGCATGTACGAGGTCGAAAGTGGGATAATAGGTCGTGTCATTGGAAATGGCAAGCAAGCTGAAGTCTTGTTGGGCAAAGTCTTCACCGATGCTGTAGTTGGGTTCCCGTACATTCGGATAAGCGTAAATGGGTTCGGTATACTGGGGTGTGCCCCAATAAATCATGTCGTATGTACCGGCAGGCAGGCTCACTTCCTGGTTGTTTGCATTGGGATAAACAGAACCGTCTTTGATGAAATAATATCCATGGAAAGGTGTCAGTTTCTGGTTTACATAATTTCCATAATAAATGGATGTGCTTTCGTTGCAGGGGGCTACGCTCAGTACTCCTGTAAAAGGTTTGTTCCCGTCACGGGTGAATATGCCCATGTACATGGCAGGACTGATCAGGTCGGATGCCGGGTTTTCGGGAGCTACCGGAGTGTCATCGTTGTGGCAGCTTGTCACGAATAGGGCAAGTACTGTCAAGAATGCTAATTTTTTCATTACTTATTGGTTTTTAATTGGTTCTATAGATATAACACGCCGGTTGTCCCTTTTGTTCTTACAGCAGGAAGAAAATGTCCGAAAGCCTGTGTCTTTTGCTGTTGCCTTCATGTCTGTGGACTATGATACGCTCCTGCAAAAAACGCTTTGACGATATTCACAGTCCATTTCTGGTTGGCTATAATCTATTGCATTTCATAAAATATATCATTACCTTTGTGGCAAACCCTAATTAACTACGTACATGAGATATTTGGATCCTAAAGCCGACCTGACTTTCAAGAAAGTTTTCGGCGAACACCCCGACTTGGTCATCAGCCTGCTCAATGCCTTGCTGCCTTTTGATGGGCCCGAAGAGGAGATTGCGGAAATCGAATACCTGACACCGGAACTGGTGCCGGAAACGCCGCTGAAAAAGAACAGCATCGTAGACGTGCGCTGCAAAGACAAAATGGGCAGGCAGTTTCTGGTAGAGATGCAGATGCTTTGGTCTCCTGTATTCATGCAGCGCGTGTTGTTCAACGCTTCGAAGGCATACGTGCGCCAGCTTGGAGGCAGAGAGAGCAAATACGAACTGCTCCAGCCCGTGTATTCGCTTAACTTGGTGAATGACATCTTCCTGCCGGATGTGCCGGAGGCTTACCACGACTACAAAATCGTGCAGGTGGAACATACTGACAAGGTGATTGAAGGGCTGAGGTTTATCTTCGTAGAACTTCCAAAATTCAAGCCACAAGATTTCAAAGGCAAGAAAATGGCGGTACTTTGGTTGCGGTATCTGACGGAAATAGACGAGCATACGCGGCAAGCCCCCAAAGAGTTATTAGAGAATCCGGAAATCAATAAGGCAGTGACGCAAATCGAAGAGTCCGCTTTCAACGATGCCCAATTGTGGTGGTACGATGACTTTTGGGATGCCGTGCGTGTGGAAAATACCTTGATAAGTGATGCTTTGCGGGAAGGCAGGCAAAAGGGCATGGAAGAAGGCAGGCAAGAAGGCATACAGGAAGGCATCCGACAAAACAACATCCAAAATGCCCGTGGCATGAAAGCAGAAGGTATCCCGACGGGAACCATCGCTAAAATCACCGGACTTTCGCCGGATGAAATTGAGAAATTGTAATCAATCTAAACTTACGCGGCAATACCTGCCACACATAAATAAAGCAGCTAATCCGCAAGGGCTGGCTGCTTTATTTTGATGTAAGAAGACTATTTCTTTTGATAGATATTCATCACACATGCCGCATAAAATTCTCGCCCCAGAAATGATATGCTAACTTCTCTAGTATATTGTTTACCGACGCCAAAATTTCCGGTAGCAGGTAAATCTTCTATTTCCATATTAAACTTATGTTCTGGCCAATATTCTGAAAAATCAATACGCCGTCCATCTATAACCAAAAATTGATCATAACATCTGATGAACACTCTTACTCTATACAACGGTTGGTACTGATTATTGTAACACTAAAATATTATTTAGATTTTCTACTTCTACTGTTGAAGTCAAGATTTTAAAACCTTCAAAATTTCCACCTTCTGTTGCTCCTTCTATGGAAATAAGCACTACTACCATCAGCATATGTATCTTCTACTTCTTCAACAGGAGAATTTTTCTGCGAGGTCTGTGCTCCATAATTGGTAAATAGCAGATGTGCGTGTAGCCCAATAATAATCCGTAAATTGGCTGGTTGTAAGTGCATGTCAGCTGTATATGTTTTAAATGAAAGAGCCGTGGCTTCTTATTTAGAAAAAAACGGGTGCGCTTGCTTTTTTCTCGTTTTTTTGTTTCTTTTGTAATCAAAAACAAACAAAGCCTTTCATCTTATTATGCTGAAAAAACAGATTCTTATTGCATTGTTTATTATACTGGCATGTGCCGGAGGTCGTGCACACCGCTATATGTTCAAGCATTTGGAAGTAGCCGACGGGCTTTCCAGCAATACGGTTTATTCTATTTATCAGGATCGGGACGGATTTATGTGGTTCGGTACGCGGAACGGGTTGAACCGTTATGACGGGTATACTTTCCGCGTGTTCCGGCATTTGAATAATGACCCGTATTCGTTGCCCGATAATGTGGTAGCGAATATTTGTGAGAGTCCCGAAGGCAAGCTTTGGATAAAGACAGAACGTGAATATGCTTTGTTTGATAAAGATAAAGGGATTTTTATCAATGATTTGAGCGGATTTATGAAACAATTGGGCAGCAACGCTAAAAATCCGTTGTATGTTTATGTAGACAAGAAAGGATATACGTGGCTGTATGTTGCCGGAGAGGGGTGTTACCGCTATAAACAAGGAGAAGAGCCGAAAGTCTTTGTATTGCGGGAAAACGGCTTGCCTGTATCGGGTATCAGTGTGGTGGGAGAGTGCCGTGACGGGATTTTGTTGTTGTATGATAATGGGTTGCTGGTCTGCATCGGGCGTGACGAACTGGACCTGAAGTGGAAAAGAGATGATATACCGGCTCAACTTCCGAAGGGGAAATACGTTCAGTTTTCGCTTTTTACGGATGCTGATGACTGTGTGTGGATATACAGCGTGTTGGGGCTGTGGGTATATGATGTGACAACCGGACGCTGGCGCGATGACTGGGCGGCTCCGTGGAGGCATCAGACAGACTTTGTGCATGCGGTGACGCAGGATAAGACCGGATGCATTTGGCTGGCAAAGGAATATAAAGGCATTGACGTGTTCGACAAAAAGACTGGCGAGGTCGTGAATCTGACAAATCATGCAGACGATGAACGTAGCTTGTGCCACAATACGGTGTATCAGCTTTATGTCGACCGTAACGGTTTGGTATGGGCAGGTACTTACAAGAAAGGCCTTTCGTATTACGGAGAAAGTATTTTCAAGTTTCATTTCCAGTCTTTGGGCGATATTACGTGCATCGAACAGGAAGATGCGCATCGGTTGTGGCTGGGAACCAACGATGACGGGTTGCTTTTATGGAATGTCAAGACACGCAAGTTTGAGGAATATGGTTCCCGGCGGATTGATTCGAATCCGATTGTTGCACTGCTGAAAGCACGTGACGGGAAATTATGGGCTGGCACTTTCAATGGCGGATTGTATTGTCTGGATAAGGGAAAGACAGTCCGGTATACCATGGCGGATGGCTTGTCGAGTAACAATGTCTGGGACTTGGTGGAAGACCGGGAAGGTAATCTGTGGATTGGTTACTTGGATGCAGGATTGCAATGTTTTCATCCGCAGACAGGAGAAATGGAGACTTATACAACTGCCAATTCGGATTTGCCCGACAACCTGATTAATTCGCTTTGCCTTTTGCCTGACAATACGCTGGTCATTGGTACGGTGGGTGTAGCATGCATGAACTTGCAGGACAGGACGATTTACAAGGTTCCGTCGATGTCGGGAGAGCGAAACGATTTTGGGGTCAACCAGGTCTTTGGAGACAGCCGGGGGCTGGTATGGATTGCCACTCTTGAAGGATTGAAAATGTATGACCCGAAATCTCAAGTCTTGAGAGACTTTCCCGAAATTACAGGCGAGGAAGGGGAGATGATTTCGGGGATTGCTGAAGACCATGGGCATAATCTGTGGGTATCATCGACACGGAGGATGGTTCATATCAAAGTGTTGCATCAGGGCGAGGAAGGCTATTCGTTTGAACCGCATGTGTATGGTAATGCGGACGGGCTTCAGAATTGCGATTTCAACTTGCGTTCCATCAAGACTCTGAAAAACGGAACGATTGTGGCGGGAGGACTGTATGGCTTGAATATTTTTAATCCAAGTGAAATCAGTTACAATAAGCAGTTGCCCAATGTCTTGTTCTCCGGCCTGTCCTTGTTTGACAAGGAGGTGGAGGTAGGCAAAACGTATGACGGCAATCTGATATTGCCCGAAGACTTGAACAAGGTCCGTAAGGTGGAATTGGATTACAGGCAGAATATTTTTACCATAGAACTGGCTACGGATAATTTCATCTTGCCGGAAAAGGCCTTTTTCCGGTATAAGCTGGAAGGAATCAGTAAGGACTGGTTATCGCTTCCACCAGGTATCCACAGGCTTGTATTCACCAATCTGAATCATGGCGTTTATACACTAAAGGTGAAGGCGGTCAATAGCGATGGCTATGAAAGCAAGGAGATGGCACAACTGAAATTGATTGTGCGTCCTCCCTTTTGGTTGTCGTGGTGGGCTTACCTGCTTTATATAATTATAGGTGTAAGTGCCTTGTTGTTTGCCCGGCGTTTGACTTTGAAGCGTGAACGTGAAAAGTTCCGCATGCAGCAGATAGAGCAAGAAGCAGCCCGGAAGGAGGAAATCAATCAGATGAAGTTCCGTTTCTTTACCAACATCAGCCACGAATTGCGTACGCCATTGACTTTGATTATTGCCCCGCTGGAAGAGTTGTTGAAGAAAACGGCAGAGGATGAATCGCAGCGTAATGTGTTGCAGCTGATGTATCGCAATGCGCAGCGTCTGCTGATGTTGGTCAACCAGTTGCTGGACTTCCGGAAAGGAGAGATGAGCGGGCATCACTTGTCGTTGTCGGAAGGAGATATTGTGGAGTATATCCATGAGGTCTGCAATTCGTTTTTGTCAATGGCAGACAAGAAGCATATCCGGTTTTCTTTCTTTTCGGGGGTGGATGCGTTTTCGATGGCTTTCGATGCCGACAAGATAGGGAAGGTGGTGATGAACCTGCTTTCCAATGCCTTTAAGTTTACTCCTGAGGGCGGACGTGTCACCGTGATGCTGGAGTATGTGGAAGGCGATTCGAACGTATTCGAGATAAAGGTTTCAGATACAGGAATCGGCATCCCCGACGGTGAAAAGGAACATATCTTCGAGCGTTTTTACCAGACAGAGCATAAGGGGCAGGATGAAATGACGGGAAGCGGCATCGGCTTGAGTCTGGTGCGGGATTTTGTCAGGCTGCATGACGGTACGGTGGAAGTCTTTGATAACATCGGTACGGGAGCAGTATTTGTGGTATGCTTGCCGGTAAGGCATGTCGACGTAAAGGCAGAATTGCCTAAACCGGTATGTGTGCCTATGGATGAAGTGCAGGAGACGGCAATGGCATCGACCGACCGGAAGGATTTTCCGCTTTTGCTTGTCGTGGATGACAACGAGGATTTCCGTTTGTTTATGCAGCACAGTCTGGAACTGCAATACCGGGTAGAGGTTGCCTCGAACGGGCAGGATGCCTTGACGAAGGTGCAGGAACTGCAGCCCGATTTGGTCATCAGTGATGTGATGATGCCCGGTATGGATGGAAACGAACTGTGCAGGCTGATAAAAGGAGACAAGCGTACGGCACACATCCCGGTTATCCTGCTGACGGCGCGTCAGGCGGTGGAATCGAAAGTAAAAGGACTGGAGACGGGAGCAGACGACTATGTGACCAAACCTTTCAACATGACTGTATTGGTGTTGCGCATCCGGAAACTGATAGAATTGAGCCGTTATCATCGGTCTGCACAAACATCGACCATAGACCCGGCTCCGAGCGAAATACTCATTACGTCCTTGGATGAAAAGCTGATAGAGAAAGCAGTGAAATATGTGGAAGAAAACATTTCGAGAAGCGATTTGTCGGTAGAGGAATTGAGCCATGAACTGGGGATGAGCCGTGTGCACCTTTATAAGAAGTTGTTGCAGATTACCGGAAAGACTCCCATTGAGTTTATCCGGGTTATCCGGTTGAAAAGAGCAGCCCAGTTGTTGCGTGAAAGCCAGATGCATGTATCGGAGATTGCCTATGAAGTAGGTTTTAACAACCCTAAATATTTCAGCCGTTACTTTAAGGAGGAATTTGGCGTTTTGCCCTCTGCCTATCAGGAAAAAGAGGGTAAATAACAAATGATACCCCATACGGAAACAAATGAAGCCCGAATGGATGATATACGTTCCTTGTATAAAACATTTGAAATCATTTGTTGAGAGAACAATGATTATCTTTGTAATCAAAGAATTTTATTGTTTAACTTTAAACATGGGTATATGGTGAAAATGAAAAACATTTCTTGTTGCCTGCTCGCCGGATTATTGTTTGGTGCATGTTCCGGAAACGTTTATGAAGAGACAGACAAGGGTGTAATCGTAAAAGTACAGCAAAAAGGTGACACAGATGTGCGTCTGGTCCGTTTTCAGGTGATGGGTGAAAAACTTATCCACGTGTCGGCGACTCCTGAAAAGAAATTTGCCGACCGGCAAAGTTTGGTTGTTGTTCCTCAAACGGAGCAGACTCCCTTTACGGTAGCGCAACAAGGCGATACCATTACGGTATCTACCGATGAGGTGCGTGCTTCGGTGCTGGCGTCTACGGGTGAAGTATGGTTTACCGATGAAGACGGTAACATGATTCTGCAGGAAAACAAAGGGGGAGGGAAAACATTTGCTCCGATCGAAGTAGAAGGCACGAAGGGATATACTATCCGTCAGGTATTCGAGTCGCCCGATGACGAGGCGTTCTATGGCCTGGGGCAACATCAGGCGGATGAGTTCAACTACAAAGGTAAGAATGAGGAGTTGTTCCAATACAATACGAAGGTGTCTGTGCCTTTTATCGTATCGAACAAGAATTACGGTGTGCTGCTTGACAGTTATTCGCTCTGCCGTTTCGGTAATCCCAATGATTATTCACAATTGGGGGGAGTGTTCAAACTTTATGACAAGGATGGAAAAGAAGGTGCCATCACCGGTACATACGTGCCTGCCGAAGGTTCAGGTGCGGAGACCTTGGTACGCCGTGAGGATTCGCTCTATTTCGAGCATCTGGTAAGAGGCGATTTGGGACATGTGGTGAACTTGCCTAAAGATTTTCCTTTCTATGGTTCGAAGGTGACGTATGAAGGTTCTATCGAACCGTTGGAAAGCGGAGAATTCAAGTTTATTCTGTATTATGCGGGATATACAAAGATATACATCGATAACCAGCTGGTGGTACCTGAACGTTGGCGTACGGCGTGGAACCCGAACAGCTATAAGTTCTCGGTCAATCTGGAAGCCGGAAAGCGTGTGCCGCTCAAAGTGGAATGGATTCCTGACGGAGCCGTATCTTATTCCGGACTTCGTGTATACAGTCCGGTAGACCCGAAAGAACAGGGCAAGCAATCGTGGTGGAGCGAAATGACGCAGCAACTGGATTATTATTTTATCGCGGGTAACGATATGGACGAGGTCATCAGCGGCTACCGTACGCTGACGGGCAAGTCGCCGATTATGCCGAAATGGGCGATGGGGTATTGGCAAAGCCGTGAGAAATACAATACGCAAGCCGAAATGCTGGGTGCCTTGAAAGGGTTCCGCGACCGTCGGATTCCTATTGACAACATCGTGCTTGACTGGAACCACTGGCCCGAAAACGCTTGGGGAAGCCACGAGTTCGACAAGGCACGTTTCCCCAATCCGAAAGCAATGGTAGATTCTATTCACGCCATGCATGGACGGATGATGATTTCCGTATGGCCGAAATTCTATACGACAACCGAACATTTCAAGGAATTTGATGAGAAGGGCTGGATGTACCAGCAATCGGTAAAGGACAGTTTGAAGGACTGGGTAGGTCCGGGTTATACATACGGATTCTATGATGCCTATAGTGCCGATGCACGCAAGTTGTTCTGGAACCAGATGTACGAGCATTATTATCCGTTGGGCATTGATGCTTGGTGGATGGATGCCAGCGAGCCGAACGTGCGCGATTGTACTGATTTGCAATACCGCAAGGATTTGTGCGGTCCTACGGCATTAGGCTCCTCGGCTGAATACTTCAATGCTTACGCTTTGATGAATGCCGATGCTATCTATAACGGCCAGCGTGGAGTAGACAACAATAAACGTGTATTCTTGCTGACTCGTTCGGGCTTTGCCGGATTGCAGCGTTATTCTACCGCTACGTGGAGCGGTGACATCGCTACCCGTTGGGAAGACATGAAGGCACAGATATCAGCCGGACTGAACTTTGCCATGAGCGGCATTCCATATTGGACGATGGACATTGGCGGATTCTGTGTAGAAAACCGTTACGTGGCGGGTCAGAAGCAATGGAACGAGACAAAGACCGAGAATGCCGACTATAAGGAATGGCGTGAGCTGAATACGCGTTGGTTCCAGTTCGGCGCGTTTTGTCCGCTGTACCGTGCCCATGGTCAGTATCCGTTGCGCGAGCCATGGGAAATTGCTCCAGAAGGGCATCCGGCTTATAATTCCATTGTTTATTATACGAAGTTGCGCTACAACCTGATGCCGTATATCTATTCTCTGGCAGGCATGACCTGGTTTAAGGATTATACGATTATGCGTCCGCTGGTGATGGATTTCACATCTGATACGAATGTAAATAACATCGGAGACCAGTTCATGTTCGGTCCTTCCTTTATGGTGTCTCCGGTATATGAATACGGTGCCCGTTCGCGTGAGGTTTATTTCCCGAAAGCGGAAGGTTGGTATGATTTCTATACCGGCAAGTTCCAGCAGGGTGGTGTGAAGGCAGATGTGAAAGCTCCTTACGAGCGTGTACCGCTTTACGTACGTGCCGGTTCTATCGTTCCGTTCGGTAAGGATATGCAATATACCGATGAAAAACCGGCAGATCGCATTGTACTTTATGTATATCAAGGTGCCGATGGAGAGTTTACGCTGTACGAAGACGAAGGTGTGAACTACAACTACGAGCAGGGCAAGTATGCCATGATTCCGATGGAATACGATGAGGAAGAAAAGACTTTGACCATCGGCAAGCGTGAGGGTTCATTCTCCGGAATGCTGGAGAAACGTACCTTTACCGTGGTAAAGGTGAATCCCGATAAGGCACAACCTTTCGACTTGAATGTCAAAGGTGTAACGGTGGACTATACGGGTGAAGAAGTTTCGGTGAAATTATAAATGTGATGATTGTGTGAAACGCAGATTAGCGCGGATTTCCTCAGATTAATTATAGTCAATCTTTCGCAAAACAATTTTGTTCTACTATAATAATGATATCTGCGTTAATCTGCGGGAATTTGCGTTTCAATAATTAATAAAGATAAAATGGTGAAGAAATTAGCTTCTCTTTTATGCGGAGTATGTTGCCTGCTTTTAGCTTCGTGTGCGGCATCTCCGGAAGAACTCCGCGAGAAGATAGACTTCAACGACGGCTGGCGTTTCCTGTTAGGAGATGAACCGCAAGCGGAAGAAGTCGGTTTTGCTGATACGGCGTGGCGTGCGCTCGACTTGCCTCATGATTGGGCGATAGAGGGCGACTTCAGTCAGGATAATCCGTCCGGTACAGGCGGAGGGGCTTTGCCCGGAGGCATCGGATGGTACCGTAAGACTTTCGTTCCCGATAAAGCCGATGCGGATAAGAAGTTCCGTATCGTGTTCGATGGGGTCTATATGAATTCGGAAGTATTTCTCAACGGTGTATCTTTGGGGCATCGTCCGTATGGATACATTACTTTCAGTTACGACCTTACCCCGCATCTCAAGTGGGGCGAAAAGAATGTGCTTGCCGTGCGTGTGGACAATTCCGAACAGCCTAATTCACGCTGGTATTCGGGATGCGGCATTTACCGGAATGTATGGCTGGTGAAGACCGGTGCGGTGCATGTGGCAGAATGGGGAACGTATGCTACGGTGAGTGAGGTGAATGATGCGCAGGCGGATTTGGATATTCAGACCCGTGTGGCAAATGAATCAGCTATGCCTGCTCAGGTGAAGGTGCATTCTTCTTTGCTGGATGCGGAAGGGCTTATCGTTGCAAGTGGAGAAACGGACTGTTTCGTAGAAGCCGGGAAGGAAACCGAGGTCTCGCAACAGCTTAAGGTCGGGAATCCCGAACGGTGGGATATTGATACACCTTATTTATATACCTTATTGACCGAAGTGGTACAAGAAGGGAAACAGGTCGACCGTTATGAAACGCCTGTAGGTATCCGTTCGTTTTCTTTTGATGCCGAAAAGGGATTTATCCTTAACGGAAGACCGATGAAGATAAACGGGGTATGCATGCATCACGATTTGGGATGCTTGGGAGCGGCGGTCAATGTGCGTGCCATGGAACGCCAGCTGGAAATCCTGAAAGAGATGGGATGCAACGGCATCCGGTGTTCGCACAATCCTCCTGCGCCCGAATTGCTCGACTTGTGCGACCGGATGGGGTTCATCGTCATGGATGAGGCGTTCGACATGTGGCGCAAGAAGAAGACCTCGCACGACTATGCCCGCTATTTCGATGAGTGGTATGAACGGGATTTGCGTGATTTCATCTTGCGCGACCGCAACCATCCTTCCATATTTATTTGGAGCATCGGCAACGAAGTGTTGGAGCAGTGGAGCGATGCCAAAGCCGATACGTTAAGTCTGGAAGAAGCGAACCTGATTCTGAACTTCGGGCATTCGGCGGATATGTTGGCAAAAGAAGGGGAGATGAGTGTCAATTCATTGCTGGCGAAGAGGCTGGCTGAGTTTGTAAAGGCACTCGACCCGACACGTCCCATTACGACCGGATGCAATGAACCGAATCCGGCAAACCATTTGTTCAAGTCGGGAGCTATGGACATTATCGGGTACAATTATCATAACGCGAATATTCCCAATGTGCCTAAGAATTTCCCTAACAAGCCTTTTATAATTACCGAAAGCAATTCGGCTCTTGCCACACGTGGGTATTACCGGATGCCGAGCGATAAGGTTACCGTTTGTCCCGACCGTTGGGACAAGCCGTATTACGACCCGACTTTCGCTTGCTCGGCATACGACAATTGCCATGTGCCTTGGGGAAACACGCATGAGGAAACCATAAAGCTGATTCGTGACAATGCTTTCATCAGCGGGCAATATGTGTGGACGGGATTCGACTATATCGGCGAGCCTACTCCTTACGGATGGCCTGCACGCAGCTCGTATTTCGGCATCGTCGACCTTGCCGGATTTCCGAAGGATGCCTATTACCTCTATCAGGCGGAGTGGTCGGACAAGCCTGTACTCCATCTTTTCCCGCACTGGAACTGGACGCCGGGACAGGATAATGATATGTGGTGCTATTACAACAATGCCGACGAGGTGGAACTTTTTGTCAACGGCAAGTCGCAAGGCGTGAAGGCGAAGACTCCTGATTGCCTGCATGCGGCATGGCGTGTCAAGTTCGAGCCGGGAAGCGTGAAGGTGGTGGCACGTAAAGAAGGCAAGGTAGTAGGCGAGAAAGAAATCCGTACAGCCGGAACTCCTGCCCAAATCCGCCTGACTCCCGATCGTTCCAACTTGTATGCCGATGGGCGTGACTTGAGTTTCGTAACAGTAGAGATTTTGGATAAGGATGGCAATCTGTGTCCGAACGCCGACAATTTGGTCCGTTTTCAGGTAGAAGGCAATGCCTTTATAGCCGGAGTGGATAACGGAAGCCCCATTTCGATGGAGCGGTTCAAGGACAATAAGCGCAAGGCTTTTTACGGCAAGTGCCTCGTGGTGTTGCAAAACACGGGAGATGCCGGAGGTGCCCGCTTGAAGGCGGTTTCCGATGGCTTGCGTGATGCAGAAGTATCGATAACAGCAGAATAAAATTATAAAACAGAAAACCATGAAAAAACAATTATTGACAATATGTGCTGGTGTGGCGTTATCCCTGTCTGCACCGATGGCGCAAACGGTGGAAACGCTTCCGGTGTATTTGGACGACAGCCAGCCGATAGAAGCGCGCGTGCAGGATGCCTTGAGCCGGATGACGGTAGAGGAAAAGGCACGCCTGAGTTATGCGCAGGGAAAATTCAGTTCGCCCGGATGTCCGCGTCTGGGCATTCCTGAACTGTGGTATTCCGACGGCCCTCACGGGGTACGTGCCGAAATCAATTGGAACGACTGGGGATATGCCGGATGGACCAGCGACAGTTGTACGGCTTTTCCGGCATTGACATGCCTTGCTGCTACATGGAATCTTGAACTTTCGGGCAAATACGGAAAAGCATTGGGCGAAGAAGCCTTATATCGTGGCAAGGACGTGCAGCTGGGACCGGGCGTGAACATATACCGCACGCCTTTGAACGGACGTAATTTTGAATATATGGGCGAAGACCCCTATCTCGCCGCTGAGATGTGTGTGCCTTACATTCAGGAGTTGCAGAAGAACGGAGTAGCGGCTTGCGTGAAACATTACGCGCTCAACAATCAGGAATTGTGGCGCGGGCATATCGATGTGGAGGTGAGCGACCGTGCCTTGTACGAAATCTATCTGCCTGCATTCAAGGCGGCGGTAGAGCGGGGCGGGGCATGGAGCATCATGGGAGCTTATAATAAAGTACGCGGTATGCACGCCACGCATCACAAGCTTTTGAATAATGACATTCTGAAAGGCGAATGGAAGTTCGACGGGTGTGTGGTGACCGACTGGGGAGCGGCACACGATACGTACGAAGCCGCCATGTACGGGCTTGACCTCGAAATGGGCTCTTACACCAACGGATTGACCTCGGAGTCGGAGTTCGGTTATGATGACTATTATTTGGGCAAAGCTTACTTGAAGATGATAAAAGAAGGCAAGATTCCGATGGAGGTGGTCGATGACAAGGCAGGGCGCGTGCTCCGTCTGATTTTCCGCACGGCGATGAACCGCAAAAAGTCTTTCGGCTCGATGGCTTCGCCGGCGCATTATCAGGTGGCATACGAAGTGGCAACCGAGGGGACAGTGCTCCTGAAGAACGGAAACGGGAAAAAACAGGCAGGCTTGCTTCCGGTTGTCCCCGGCGCGTATAAAAACATCCTTGTGGTAGGCGACAATGCGGTGCGCAACCTGATGCAGGGAGGAGGCTCTTCGGAACTGAAGCCCAAAGATTTCATTTCTCCCTTGGACGGTTTGCGTAAAAAGTACGGCAATGTGACGTATGCGCAAGGTTATAAGGCAGGGCGTCCGATGTATGGCAATGTGGAAGAGATTCCGCAGGCGGTGATGGATTCGTTGCGTGAGGATGCCGTGGCAAAGGCGAAGGAAGCCGACTTGGTCATTTACGTAGGCGGACTGAACAAAAACCATCAGCAGGATTGCGAGGCGGGCGACCGCATTACCTATAACTTGCCTTTCGGGCAAGATGAACTGATTCGTTCGTTGCTCGGAGTGAACAAGAATATGGTAGTCGTTTTGATAAGCGGGAATGCGGTGGCGATGCCGTGGCTCGATGACGTTCCGTCTGTGGTGCAGACTTGGTATTTGGGTACGATTACCGGAAATGCGTTGGCAGATGTGCTGAGCGGCGAAGTCAATCCCAGTGGGAAACTTCCTTTCTCTTACCCTGTGAAACTGGAAGACTGCCCAGCCCACGCTTTCGATGCGCTTTGCTATCCGGGCGACAGCATCCGTGAAGTATATAAGGAAGACATTCTTGTGGGGTACCGCTGGTATGACACCAAGAAAATCGAACCGATGTTCCCGTTCGGCTATGGGATGAGCTACACGACTTTCGAATACGGCAAACCGGCGGTTTCGGCTAAGGCGATGAATCAAGACGGAAGCCTTACGGTTTCGGTAAAAGTAAAGAATACGGGAACGGTAGCCGGCAAGGAGATTGTCCAGCTTTACATCGGCGACGAGAAGTGCTCCGTGCTTCGTCCTGTAAAGGAGCTGAAAGGCTTCCGAAAAGTGGCTCTTCGTCCGGGTGAAGAAAAAGAAGTGACTTTCACCGTTACTCCCGATGCTTTGAAATTCTTCGATGATAAGCGTCACGAATGGGTAGCGGAACCGGGTAAGTTCAAGGCGTATATCGGCGCATCGTCTGCGGATATACGCGGTACGGTTTCGTTCGAACTGCTGTAAGTCTTTTGAGGATAATAGATCGGACGCAAAATATAAAGTCAAGGATGTTATGTTTTTTGGCTTTTGCAGAAGCAAAAATAAAAACTCTGTGTCTTTGTATCTTTGCGTTCGATTTATTTTTCTAACTTTGCATCCTCAAAAAAGAAGATAATGGCAGAAGTACGAAGAACGACGCGCATCCCGAAGGCTGTAAAGACCAAGCCGGTGGATGAATATGGACATCTCCAGCCTCAGGCACCCGAGCTGGAAGAAGCGGTATTGGGGGCATTGATGATTGAAAAGGATGCTTATTCACTGGTGAGTGAAATATTGCGTCCTGAATCATTTTATGAACATCGTAATCAGCTGATTTATGCAGCTATAACTGACCTTGCTATCCAACAGAAGCCGATTGATATTCTTACGGTGACCGAGCAGCTGCGTTCAAGAGGCAATCTGGAAGAGGTGGGAGGACCTTTTTATATCACCCAGCTTAGTGGTAAAGTGGCTTCGTCTGCCCATATCGAATACCATGCACGCATTATCGCTCAGAAATTTCTGGCACGTGAATTGATATCATTCACCAGCACCATTCAGACCAAAGCTTTCGATGAAACACAGGATGTAGACGACTTGATGCAGGAGGCCGAAGGAAAGCTCTTTGAGATTTCCCAGCAAAATATGAAGAAGGACTACACACAGATTAATCCTGTCATTCAAGAAGCATATGAAATGTTGCAGAAAGCAGCAGCACGTACAGATGGTCTGAGCGGTTTGTCCAGTGGCTTTCACCAACTTGATAAAATGACGTCAGGATGGCAGAATTCCGACCTTATCATTATTGCAGCCCGTCCGGCAATGGGAAAGACGGCGTTTGTACTTTCGATGGCGAAAAATATGGCGGTCAATAATAAAGTTCCTGTTGCTTTGTTTTCGCTCGAAATGAGTAACGTACAGCTGGTGAACCGTTTGATAGTGAATGTATGTGAAATACCTGGTGAGAAAATCAAGAGCGGGCAATTGGCTCCTTATGAATGGGGACAGCTTGATTATAAAATAAAAGAATTGTATGATGCCCCGCTTTATGTGGATGATACACCTTCGCTTTCTGTTTTCGAATTGCGGACTAAGGCACGGAGATTGGTGCGTGAACACGATGTGAAAGTGATTATTATCGACTATCTTCAGTTAATGAATGCCAGTGGTATGTCGTATGGAAGTCGACAGGAAGAGGTGAGTACAATCTCCCGTTCGCTTAAGGGACTGGCAAAGGAATTGAATATTCCTATTATTGCATTGAGTCAGCTGAATCGTGGTGTAGAAAATCGTGAAGGCATTGATGGTAAGCGTCCTCAGTTGAGCGATTTGCGGGAATCAGGAGCCATCGAGCAGGATGCAGATATGGTGTGTTTTATCCACCGCCCTGAATATTACAAGATTTATCAGGACGAGAAAGGTAATGATTTGCATGGAATGGCAGAGATTATCATTGCCAAGCACCGTAACGGTGCCGTCGGAGATGTGCTTCTCCGTTTCCGGGCAGAGTATGCACGTTTTCAGAATCCTGATGATGACCTGATTGTGCCTATGCCAGGAGAGGAACATACTTCGCCAGTACTTCGTTCGAAGATAAATAGTGGTGGAAGCCAAGGATATATGCCTCCTACTCCTGCTGATATACCTCCTCAGTCGGAGAATCCCTTTGGTGCTCCTATGCCTGATGTCCCGTTTTGAAAATTGGAATGAATCCCCCAATTGTCCAAAGCACACACGAAAACGGAAACATCAAGACGGGAAAAGCTTTTTGTAGAGATTCAAAACAGTTTCTAGGTCTTGGATAATTTTGATGAACAAGAATATATAGGATATAAATATGAAGTCGGATATAGAAATAGCACGCAGCATCGAGCTGAAGAAAATCAAGCAGGTGGCTTGGAGTTACGGGTTACCCGGAGATGAGATTTTGAACTACGGGCGATACATTGCCAAAGTGCCCGAAACATTGATAGATGAAGAGAAGGTAAAGCGGAGTAACTTGATACTGGTGACAGCCATCACGCCCACCAAGGCCGGTATCGGAAAGACTACGGTTTCTATTGGACTTGCCTTGGGGTTGAATCGCATTGGACGGAAAGCCATCTGTGCCTTACGTGAGCCATCGCTTGGTCCTTGTTTCGGAATGAAAGGCGGTGCTGCTGGAGGTGGCTACGCCCAGGTGCTCCCGATGGACAAAATCAATCTTCATTTTACGGGTGATTTCCATGCCATTACCTCGGCACATAATATGATTGCTGCCTTGTTGGATAACTATATGTATCAGAACCGCGATAACGGCTTTGCCATGAAGGAAGTGCTGTGGAATCGTGTGTTGGATGTGAACGACCGCGGTTTGCGTTATATCGTGACGGGATTGGGAGGAAAAACCAATGGCATTACCCGGGAGTCAAGTTTTGATATCACTCCGGCATCTGAAATCATGGCTATCCTTTGCCTGGCAACAGATGAGGCGGATTTGCGTCGTCGTATCGAGAATATTTTGCTGGGTTTCACCGTTGATAACAAACCTTTTACGGTGAAAGACTTGGGAGTGGCAGGAGCTATTACCGTATTGCTGAAGGATGCCATAGCCCCCAACTTGGTGCAGACCACTGAGCACACACCGGCATTTGTTCATGGGGGACCTTTTGCCAACATTGCTCACGGTTGTAATTCCATCTTGGCCACCAAGTTGGCGATGACCTTCGGCGACTACGTGATTACGGAAGCTGGATTCGGTGCGGATTTGGGAGCAGAGAAATTTTACGATATCAAATGCCGTAAGTCGGGCTTGCAACCCAAGCTGACCGTTATTGTAGCTACGGCGCAGGGATTGAAAATGCACGGCGGCGTGAGTCTTGACAAAATCAAGGAACCAGATTTGGAAGGATTGGAAAAAGGCTTTGCCAATCTTGACAAGCATATTGAGAACCTGCGCTCGTTCGGTCAGACGATTGTAGTGGCATTTAACCGTTACGCCAACGATACGGAAGAGGAAATTGAAGCTATCCGTCGCCATTGTACCACGATGGGTGTGGGTTTTGCCGTTAACAATGCTTTTACCGAGGGTGGAGCCGGAGCTATGGAATTGGCAGAGCTGATAGTGGACACCATTGAGAACAAACCTTCACAGCCTCTGCGCCTTGCATATGAGGACACCGATAGCATCGAGGAAAAGATAGAGAAAGTGGCTTGCAACTTGTATGGCGCCGCTGAAGTGACTTACAGCATCACGGCGCGCAAGAAAATCAAGATAGCTGAAGCACTGGGTTATGAGAAATTCCCCATCTGTATTGCCAAGACTCAGTATTCGTTTTCCACTGACCCCAAGCTCTATGGTGTGGCGAAGGACTTTGAGTTTCATGTGCGTGACATTGTTCTTAATGCCGGTGCTGAGATGCTGGTGGTGATAGCTGGCGAGATTATGCGTATGCCGGGATTGCCCAAAGAGCCACAAGCCCTACACATTGATATTGTGAATGGAGAGATAGAAGGATTGTCGTGAGTGTCTTATTTATGACTATTGTTTTTTCCTTGTGAATGTCCTATTCCGCCAATAAATATGTCTGCAAAACGAAGATATACTTCATCGGCAATTTCAAATAACTGCTACAGCCCACGAAGATAACTGAAAAGGCAAAGTAAGATATCTTCATTGGGCGTGTCATTATTTTACCTGCAATCTGTATAAATTATGAACAAACGAAATATATTCATAGCCGGAGTCGTAGCTGTTGTGCTGGCGGTTGGCGGGACTTTTTATTATATGCATCATATGGCGCAACCGTTGGACGAAGTTGCGGTAACTGATTCGGTAGAAGTCGACAATATCGTGCGGAAATATGGGATACCTGTTTCGCTTTACGACATTAAGTACGGACTTGTAGAACCGGGACAGAACCTCTCGATTATCTTGCGGAAGCATGGTTTGTCGGTAGGCGAAGTACACCGGCTTACCAAGAAAGCAGAAGGTGTATTCGATGTCCGTAAGGTAAAAGATGGGCAGGCATACGCCGTTTTTACGGCCCGCGATAGCATTCCACAGACGGTGTACTTTGTTTACGAGGAAAGTCCGAAGTCATATATCGTCTTTGACCTGAAAGGTGATTACGGTGTGAAGCGCGGTGAAAATCCAGTGACGTGGGAGCGTAAGACTGTAGGAGGAAGGGTAAAAACATCGTTGTGGGTGGCGATGCAGCAGTGCGGAACCTCCCCGCAGCTTGCCCTTGACCTTTCGAATATCTTCGGCTGGAGCATTGACTTTTTCGGGTTGCAAAAAGAAGACGAGTTCCGTGTGTGGTATGAACAGGAAACCGTAGAAGGAAGGGAATTGCAGAACTTCCGTGTGCTGGCAGCCTCATTTTCGCACGAAGATAGTGTGTATTATGCTATTCCCTTTGTGCAGGATGGTGAGGAATTGTATTACAATGCTGACGGGAATAGCCTGGAGGGTGAGTTCTTGAAGGCTCCGTTGGATTATTATCGCATCTCGTCACGCTTTTCGAATAGCCGATTCCATCCGGTATTGCGCCGTTATCGTGCCCATCATGGTGTGGATTATGCTGCTCCGAAGGGTACGCCTGTGTATGCTATAGGCAAGGGAAAGGTGATAGCTAAAGCTTACCAGGCGGGTGGGGCAGGAAACTACCTGAAGATTCGTCACAATAGCCGCTATACTACCACTTATATGCATCTCTCGGGATTTGCTAAAGGAATCCAGGTGGGCTCGGAAGTAAAGCAGAAAGAAGTGATTGGCTACGTTGGGAGCACGGGGTTGTCTACGGGGCCACACCTTGATTTCCGTGTTTATGATAATGGTACCCCCGTTAATCCTCTTACTATCAAGTCGCAACCTAAAAAGCCTGTAAGTGAGGATAATAAGGAACAATTTGCCGTTGTGCGCGATTCGTTGCTGCAAATACTTGATGGGATAAAAGTGCATTGAAAGTAACAGGCTCTAAAAGATTGATAGGATATTGGAAGCGAGAGATTTGATTTGATACTTCAATTATTATTGTTTGAAACTTTTGTCAATAATGAAAAAAGTTGTATCTTTGCGCACACGTGTCATATTGGTTAATATGCAGGGACAAATTAGATTAAAAAGTAATGTTTTGAATAGGTAAGGAGTCAGAACTTTTTATACAAATTAAATAATGAGTAATTGATATGCTTATAGCTGTAGATTTTGATGGAACTATTGTAGAGCATAAATATCCCGCCATTGGTGCAGAGATACCTTTTGCTATTGAAACTCTAAAAAAGCTGGCTGCGGAAAAGCATAAGCTGATTCTTTGGAGTGTGCGTGAAGGGAAGCTTTTGGATGAGGCCGTTGAATTTTGCCGCCAGCGGGGATTGGTCTTTTATGCAGTCAACCGTGACTATCCGGAGGAAGAAAAGCAACAGAACAATCATTATTCGCGCAAATTGAAAGTGGATTTGTTCATAGATGACCGTAATTTGGGAGGATTGCCTGATTGGGGCACTATTTATGAAATGGTAACCAAGCGTCTTTCGTATGAAGATTTGTTGGATCGCTACGAAACGGACGAACAGGATGACAAGAAATCACGAAAGAGCTTTTTGAAAAGATTGTTTACTTAAACAATAATGTCGGGCTGATACAGTGACTAAGTATTATTGGAAAAATAGAGGCAATTAATATTTTTAAAGAACATAAGATGAAACTCAAACAAACACTTTTCGCATTTGCTATTATGGCATTGCTGGCAGGATGTACCTCTTATAAAAGTGTACCTTACTTGCAGAATCCTGAAATTGTAAATGAACTGGGAACGGAAATCCCCCTTTATGATGCGAAAATCATGCCTAAAGATTTGTTAAGTATTACAGTGAATACGACTGATCCTCAGGCGGCTGCTCCATTTAATTTGACTGTGCAGACTCCTTTGAATGCGGCGTTGACTAATATCAACACGACTACCCAGCCAACCTTGCAACAATATCTTGTAAGCAATCAGGGAGAAATTGATTTTCCAGTCCTCGGAAGGTTGAAAGTAGGAGGGTTGACTAAGAATGAAGCGGAGAATATGATTCGCGAACGGTTGAAACCTTATCTGAAAGAAGCTCCGATTGTAACCGTCCGTATGGCAAATTATAAGATATCAGTGTTGGGTGAAGTTGCACGCCCTGGTTCTTTTACGGTTAGTAACGAAAAGGTTAATGTGTTGGAAGCTCTTGCTATGGCAGGGGATATGACGGTTTACGGTGTACGTACGAATGTGAAGCTGATTCGTGAAGAACCCAATGGCAAACGGGAAATCGTAGAGCTTGATTTGACGAAAAGTGACATCGTCCTTTCACCTTATTTCTATCTCCGGCAAAATGATGTCATTTATGTTACTCCCAATAAGACAAAGGCGAAAAACTCAGATATCGGTAATACGACCACTACGGTTATATCGGCAACTTCAATCTTGGTATCTATCGCAAGTTTGCTAGTCAATATTCTCAATTAATTCAACGGATAAAAAAGTTAGAAAAAAACATCTATGGAAGAACAAAACATCAATGAACAAAACAAAGAAGAAAATGCTATCAATCTATATGCTATTTTTTTCAAATACCTTGCTTATTGGCCGTGGTTTGTCATAAGTGTAATTGTCTGTTTGATATTGGCTTTCCTTTATCTGCGCTATCAGGCGCCAGTATACAATGTTACGGCGGCTGTTTTAATTAAAGAAGAAGAACAAAAAGGTAGTACTTCTGCTACATCGCCTTTGGCTGCTATACAAGACCTTGGAATGTTTTCCATGACTAATAATTTTGATAATGAGGTGGAAATTCTGCATTCACGTACTCTTATCAAAAAAGCAGTAAATGAATTACGGTTGTATATCAGTATAGCCGAGGACCGCATGAGCGGTTATAATATTCCTTTGTATAAGACTTCTCCTGTCAATGTTTTCATGACGCCTGAAGAAGCTGATAAATTGGAGGCACCTGTTAAGCTGAAAATGAAATATACGCTTGATGGCAAATTGAATGTGGAGGCCGAATACACTCTTGAAGAAGAAGAGGAAGAAATCAGTAAAACATTTGATAAACTTCCGGCTGTACTTCCAACTCCTGTCGGAGTGGTGAACTTCGTTAAAAACGACTCGCTTCCAGAGCCTATGGAAGAAGATATGAGACTGGTTGCGTATATTAATGCTCCGACGTCTACCGCGAATGGATATATGGAGAACCTGACCGTGGAAGCGACTTCGAAAACCACAACAATAGCTCAAATCGGAATACAGAATACGGATAAACAACGTGCAGTGGATTTTATCAATTGCCTGGTGGCTTTCTATAACCGCGATGCAAATGATGAAAAAAATGAAGTGGCACAGAAAACAGCTGAATTTATTGAAGAACGCATTGGAATTATCAATCGCGAATTGGGTACTGCAGAGACAGAATTGGCTGATTTTAAACAGCGTTCGGGATTGACAGATCTTACCAGTGATGCGCAGTTGGCTTTGGAAGAAAGTTCTAAGTATGGACAGCAGCGTGTAGAAAATGCTACGCAAATCCAGCTGGTAGAATTCTTGAAGAATTACATAAATGATCCTCAAAACAATGGAGAGGTTATCCCTTCAAATGTCGGGTTGCAGGACCAGAACCTTTCATCGGTAATTGACCAGTATAATACGATGATTATCGAACGTAACCGTTTGCTACGTACTTCTTCTGAAAGTAACCCTGCTGTTATTAATATGAATGCGGGGATAGAAGCCATGCGGCATAGTGTTCAGACTACTGTTGAAAGTGTATTGAAAGGTCTGAATATTGCAAAAATAGACATAGACCGTCAGGCACGTAAATTTGAAGGACGCATCAGTAATGCTCCTTTGCAGGAGAAAGAGTTCCTGAGCATTGCCCGTCAGCAGGAAATCAAGGCGGCACTTTATACGATGCTTTTGCAAAAGCGTGAGGAAAATGCTATAACCCTTGCGGCTACAGCCAATAACGGGCGGATTATTGAAGATGCTTTGGCAGATAAGGATCCTGTTTCTCCGAAAAAGAAAATCATCGCACTTGCCGCATTGATTTTGGGATTGGGAATTCCTGTCGGAATTATTTATCTGCGTGACATGTTGAAGTACAAAATTGAAAACCGTGAAGATGTAGAACACTTGACAGATATTCCTATTATTGCAGAACTTCCACGCTGCAAAAAACCGGAAAAAGGAGCGATTGTTGTACGGGAGAATAAAAACGATATTATGGAAGAAACATTTCGTGGCTTGCGTACCAATTTACTCTTCATGTTGCCTAAAGATAAAAAAGTGATTCTCTTTTCTTCTACTCAGCCAGGTGAAGGTAAATCGTTTGTTGCCGGCAATACAGCTGTCAGTCTTGCTTTCTTAGGAAAGAAAACGATTATTGTAGGTATGGATATCCGTAAGCCGGGATTGAATAAGGTATTCAATCTTTCTCGTCGTGCAGAAGGTATTACTAATTATTTGGCGGATCCGGATCATGTGAATATTTTCGATATGATTCAACATTCGGATATTAGCGAGAATTTAGATATCTTGCCAGGTGGTCCTGTTCCACCCAATCCGACAGAACTGGTGGCTCGTGATGTTCTGGACCGGGCTATCGAGCAGTTAAAGCAGCGTTATGATTATATAATTCTGGATACTGCGCCGATTGCCATGGTTACTGATACTGCGATTATCGGACGTGTAGCAGACATGTGTGTGTATGTTTGCCGTGCAGATGTGACCCCGAAGGCTGGGTATCGGTATATTAATGTCTTGCGTGATGAGAAGAAATTCCCTGTACTTGCCACTGTTATTAATGACATAGACATGAGCAAACGGAAAAACAGTTATGGTTATGGATATGGTGCAAAGTACGGATATGGTGGCAAGGCATATGGCTATGGTTATGGATACGGATATGGATATTCCGAAGCCCAAAAGCAAAAAAGCAACAAATAATTAAGAATTATAATCAACACTTATACGCATGTCGCATCAGTTTACACTTTTCTGCATGTATTCTTCGCAGAGTAATGTAAACTGGTGCGATTTTGTCTTTAAATCGTTATTATTATGAAAGATTTGAAAATAGCTGTGGCCGGGACAGGCTATGTAGGCCTTTCTATTGCCACACTGCTGAGTCAGCACCATCAGGTCACGGCGGTTGATATCGTTCCGGAAAAAGTGGAATTGATTAATCAGCGGAAATCACCCATTCAGGATGATTACATAGAAAAATACCTGTTGGAGAAAAAACTGAACCTTACTGCTACATTGGATGGGGTTAAAGCATATAGTGATGCTGATTTTGTGATTATTGCAGCTCCGACCAATTATGACCCGATAAAGAACTATTTCGATACCAGCCATGTAGAAGAAGTCATTAAGTTGGTTATGCAGGTCAATCCGGATGCGATTATGGTCATTAAGAGTACGATACCAGTAGGATATACCGAAAACATCCGTAAGAAGTTGGGAAATCATAACATCATATTTTCTCCCGAATTTCTGCGGGAAAGCAAAGCGCTTTATGATAATCTTTACCCTAGCCGCATCATTGTGGGACGTCCTGAAGGAGACGCCCGTTTGGACAAAGCTGCACATACTTTTGCCGCTTTACTTCAGGAAGGTGCTCTTAAAGAGAATATTGATACATTGTTCATGGGATTGACAGAGGCGGAAGCCGTGAAACTGTTTGCCAATACTTACCTGGCTTTGAGGGTATCATACTTTAATGAATTGGATACTTATGCTGAAATGAAAGGATTGGATACAAAGGCGATAATCAATGGGGTCTGTCTGGATCCGCGCATTGGAAGTCATTATAATAATCCAAGTTTTGGCTATGGAGGTTATTGCCTGCCTAAAGATACCAAACAGCTTCTTGCCAACTATGCGGATGTGCCTGAAAATTTGATACAGGCAATAGTGGAAAGCAATCGTACACGTAAGGATTTTGTTGCCGATAGAGTCTTGCATAAGGCAGGATATTACGATTATTATAACCGGAGTGATTATAATCCTGATGAAGAACGGCAATGTACAATAGGTGTTTTTCGTCTTACAATGAAAAGCCATAGTGATAATTTTCGGCAAAGCAGTATCCAAGGGGTCATGAAACGTGTGAAGGCTAAAGGTGCAATTGTAATAATTTATGAGCCGACATTGAAAGATGGGAGCACTTTTTTTGGAAGCCGGGTTGTAAATGATTTGGAACTTTTCAAGCGCCAGAGCCAGGCTATTATTGCTAATCGCTATGATGCATGTCTTGACGATGTCCGGTATAAAGTGTATACTCGTGATATTTTTCGGAGAGACTGACTGATAGTAACACATCTGTTTGGCTTTTACAGAAATAAAGATTACCTTTGCCCGAAAAGATTTTGGAATTATGAGAAAAGTAGCATTAATCACCGGTATAACAGGACAAGACGGTTCTTACCTTGCTGAGTTTTTGATAGAGAAAGGCTATGAAGTGCATGGTATTTTACGCCGTTCTTCGTCATTCAATACAGGACGTATCGAGCATTTGTATCTGGACGAATGGGTACGTGATATGAAGAAAAACCGTTTGGTGAATCTTCATTGGGGCGATATGACAGATTCCAGTTCGTTGATTCGTATCATCAGTGACATTCATCCTACGGAAATCTATAATCTGGCAGCACAGAGCCACGTAAAGGTCTCTTTTGATGTACCTGAATACACAGCCGAGGCTGATGCCATCGGCACGCTTCGTTTATTAGAGGCGGTTCGAATCTGCGGACTCGACAAAACTTGCCGTATTTATCAGGCTTCCACATCTGAACTTTTTGGAAAGGTTCAGGAAATTCCCCAAAAAGAAACGACTCCTTTTTATCCGCGTTCACCCTATGGAGTGGCAAAGCAGTATGGTTTTTGGATAACGAAAAACTATCGTGAAAGTTATGGTATGTTTGCTGTAAACGGTATCCTGTTCAATCATGAAAGTGAGCGGCGTGGAGAAAATTTCGTGACACGTAAGATTACGCTTGCGGCTGCACGTATCAAGCAAGGGTTCCAAGATAAACTGTATTTAGGCAATCTTGACGCGAAACGTGATTGGGGATATGCTAAAGATTATGTAGAGTGCATGTGGCTTATCCTCCAGAATGATAAACCAGAAGACTTTGTGATAGCAACCGGCGAGATGCATACGGTACGAGAGTTCTGTACGCTGGCATTCCATTACCTGGGTATTGATTTGGAATGGCAGGGAAGTGGTGTTGACGAAAAAGGTATTGACCGGGAAACAGGACGTGTATTGGTAGAAGTTGATCCGAAGTATTTCCGCCCGTGTGAAGTGGAGCAGCTTTTAGGAGATCCGACCAAGGCCAAAGAAACATTAGGCTGGAATCCGACAAAAACATCTTTCCCTGAGTTGGTACGTATAATGGCTGAGCATGACATGAAGTTTGTAAGGAAACTTCATCTGAAAGCAGAAATGGATAAAGAAGAATAATTTTAAGTTGACAAGGTGTCAGATAACGAATTGACAAGGATGTAATGGTATTTGACAGGTAATGCCTCGTTTTCTGATACTTTGTCGGCTTGTCAACAAAAAAGAATATGTTGGACAAATCATCAAAAATATATGTTGCCGGACATCATGGATTAGTTGGATCGGCTATTTGGAATAATCTCCAACAACGGGGGTATATGAACTTGGTAGGGCGTAGTCATAAGGAACTGGACCTGTTGGATGGAGTGGCTGTAAAACGTTTTTTCGATGAAGAACAGCCTGATGCTGTAGTATTGGCTGCCGCACATGTAGGAGGCATTATGGCGAACTTGCATTACCGTGCAGACTTTATTTACCAGAATCTTCAAATACAGCAGAATGTCATCGGCGAAAGCTTTCGTCATGGTGTCAAGAAGCTTCTGTTTTTGGGTAGTACCTGTATCTATCCGCGTGAAGCTCCCCAACCGATGAAGGAAGAAGTGCTGCTCACTTCTCCTTTGGAATATACGAACGAACCTTATGCCATTGCTAAAATAGCCGGCTTAAAGATGTGTGAAAGTTTCAACTTGCAATATGGTACGAATTACATTGCCGTTATGCCTACAAACCTTTATGGGCCGAATGACAACTTTCACTTGGAAAACAGTCATGTGCTTCCGGCAATGATTCGCAAGGTCTATCTTGCAAAGTGCCTGAATGAAGGCAAGTGGGATGCTGTGCGTAAAGACATAAACTTGCGCCCTGTAGAAGGAGTAAATGGAAATAATACGGACGAAGAAATCTTAGGAAAACTGGCAAAGTTTGGCATTACGCCCGAAGCTGTAACTTTATGGGGTACAGGCAAGCCTTTGCGTGAGTTCCTGTGGAGTGAAGAGATGGCAGATGCCAGTGTACACGTATTATTGAATGTAGATTTTAAAGATACTTACAAGAATGGCGAGACAGAAATCCGTAATTGTCATATCAATGTAGGTACGGGCAAGGAACTGTCCATCCGGGAACTGGCTGAGAAGATTGTAAAAGAAATCGGCTTTAAGGGTGAGTTGCGTTGGGATTCTTCTAAGCCAGACGGAACGATGCGTAAGTTGACGGACGTAACGAAGCTTCATAGCTTGGGGTGGCATCATCAAGTGGAGATAGACGAGGGAATTCATCGTTTGTATGAATGGTATCTGAAGGGGATTTGTATCAACCATCAGACAATTTGATGTAATGGCATAACGATATAACACTTATTGCTGTCTGCTAACGGTTTTATCAGTGTTTGGCAGGCAGCAGTTTTTTTGTAACGCAAAGATTACGGATTTCTGATGCTGACCGTATGTCTTTACCTTCTGCTTTAAAAAGAGAAAAGCTACAGCTTCCCTTTAATGCATTGGAATGCCTCCAAGAAAATGAATGACCCGGTTCGCATGCAACGGTTTCTATGCTGATGTGATATTCATGTTCTGAAATAAGTTTAAATCACTTCATTTAATGATAAAATCTCTTTGAATTTTCGTTTATTACTGCCATTTTATTAAATTTGCCGCCACAAATTTATAGCAAGAAGAATGAAAAGGATAAGATTGTTTGTAACAGTATTGGCTATCGGGACTTTGTTATTCCAAAGTTGTGACGATAGCAAGACGTATGCTGAACTGAGAGATGATGAAATTGATGCAATCAATGCATGGATTAGTACGCACGATTATGAAATAATAAGCGAAAGCGAATTCTATGCCCAAGATACAATGACCAACGAGAATCAGTTTGTGCTTTTTGATGAAAGCGGTGTGTATATGAATATCGTGAAAAAAGGGCAGGGTACTTCTGTCTTGGCAGATGGGTCGTATTCCATACTTTCCCGTTATTTTGAGATTGCGATGCAGGATCGTGATGAACTGTTCAGTTTGGGTGATACGCTGACTGGTAATACGAATCTGTACAATTATCCGCTTTATTTCGTAAACTCATCGTGGTCGCTTCCAATGTATATGCTTCATCCCGAAGAATATAAGCTTACCATTGATGGTGATTCTTATTCGGCAGCTTTTACGCAGAGTTATATTATGTATTCCATTTACCAGACAACTTCGGTACCGACGGGCTGGTTATTGCCTTTGCGGTATGTAAAACCTTCGCGTACATCTTCGTCGACTGATGTGGCTCGTGTACGTCTGATAGTTCCTCACGCTGAAGGGACTAGAAATGCGAGCCGTTATGTATACCCGTGTTATTACGAGATTACTTATAATTTAGGTAAATAAGAAGGCAGGTGTGTCAGAATGGAATGGGATTATCAAAATGAACGTTGATTTTTGTTTTGGCACATCCGCCTTATGTTGTAATGTCTGTTCCGTTTGTCAGGGAGGACAACCCAAGACATTGCCTGAATGTTGGTGAGAAATTATAAACCCAAAAACTTAATAAACGATGACTTTGATAAAATCAATCTCCGGTATCAGGGGAACTATCGGGGGAAAAGCAGGAGAAGGGCTGACCCCGTTGGATATCGTAAAATTTACTTCTGCATACGCTACACTGATTCGTCGTATTTCTTCTTTACAAAGCAATCGCATTGTGGTGGGACGTGATGCCCGTGTATCGGGTGAGATGGTGCGGAAAGTGGTGTGTGGCACTTTGATGGGTATGGGTTTTGATGTCGTTGATATAGGATTGGCTTCTACTCCTACTACCGAATTGGCGGTGACGATGGCAAAAGCCTGTGGTGGAATTATTCTGACTGCCAGCCACAATCCGAAACCGTGGAATGCACTTAAATTGTTGAACGAACGTGGTGAGTTCTTGAATGCTGAAGAGGGGAAAGAAGTGCTCCGCATAGCCGAAGCAGAAGACTTTGAATACGCCGATATTGATTCGATAGGGCTCTATACGGAGGATTTGAGTTATGGTGAAAAGCATATCGAGCACGTCTTGTCTTTGCCTTTAGTAGATAGCAAGGCTATCCGTGAAGCAGGTTTTCGTGTCGCAATTGATTGTGTAAATTCGGTAGGTGGTATCATTCTTCCACAATTGCTGGAGCGTTTGGGAGTGGATTATGTAGAGAAATTGTATTGCGAACCTACAGGAATTTTCCAGCATAATCCTGAGCCCTTGGAGAAAAATCTAGGTGATATCATGCAGTTGATGCGGAAAGAAGAATTGGATGTGGCTTTTGTAGTAGACCCGGATGTAGATCGATTGGCTATGATTTGTGAAGATGGAACAATGTATGGCGAGGAGTATACGCTAGTTACAGTGGCCGATTATGTATTGAAGAATACACCGGGCAATACGGTATCCAATTTGAGTTCGACTCGTGCATTGCGGGATGTAACTGATAAATACGGGATGAAATATTATGCTTCGGCAGTAGGCGAAGTGAATGTGGTAGCAAAAATGAAAGAGACACATGCCGTAATCGGCGGTGAAGGTAACGGCGGTGTTATCTATCCGCCTGCCCATTATGGTCGGGATGCACTGGTAGGCATAGCTTTGTTCTTAAGTCATTTGGCTCATGAAGGCAAGAAAGTGAGTGAACTGCGTGCTTCTTATCCTACTTATTATATGGCGAAAAATCGTATAGATTTGACGCCGGATACTGATATTGATGCTATTTTGGAAAAAGTGAAGGAAGTTTACCGTAATGAAGAGGTAAACGATATCGATGGGGTGAAGATTGATTTTGCTGACGGGTGGGTACACTTGCGTAAGAGCAATACCGAACCCATTATCCGTGTATATTCGGAAGCCCGCACTGCAGATGAAGCCGACCGTTTGGCGAAAACTGTTTGTGCAATCGCCTGTGAGAAAAATTGAAAAATGAATGTCCGTAAACAGTCAATACATACCCTTGAAAAATGAATATATACTTCATCGGCTGATGAATATATACTGCATTCACGGTTGAATATATACTTCATCGGCAGATGCAGTACTACTGCGTTTTCAACTCAGTCGAATTGGTTTATTACGGACATTCATAACTTGAAGTGCATTCGTTGCCCTATCGGCAGATATAATCTGATTTGAATACGGTCGTATAGTTTTTGTACGGCCGTATGTTTTTTCATAGACAATAAAAACGCACCTTTACAGGAGATATTTCTTGTCTGCGTCTTAGAAGCTGTTTTGAATTTCTCCAAAAAGTTTTTCTTGGCTTGATGTATCTGTTTTCGTGTGTGCTTTGGGCGATTTTTTGGTCCTTTTCGCTCCTGTTCTTCGTCAGATAGCCCGCTATCTTCCTCATCACAGAAGCGAAAATGCCTCAAAAACTCATCCCAAATCATCGCACGATAAATTCAAAACAGCTTCTTACTTTAAGTCTTTTTCTATTTCTTTATACGATTCTGTCATCAACATTTGCAAGTTTTCTTCTCCTTTTTTGCCGATAGGATAGATTGGTGTGTGTATGGTGAGCTTCATAGGATGCCAGGAGAGCAATTTGCCTGTACGTGGCAGAATCTGGAAAGAACCGTTGATGGTCATCGGCACGACAGGCATTTGTAACTGGTCGGCAATGAAGAAAGCTCCTTTCTTGAAAGCATTCATCTTTCCGGTATAGGTGCGGGCTCCTTCCGGGAAGACCATCAATGACGTTCCTCCCTGTAGCACTTTTTCTGCTTGTTTGATGGTTTCGTATATCTTTCTCGGACTGGATTTGTCGACGAAGATAAAGCCGGCTGATTCACATGCTTTCCCGACAAATGGTATTTTCCGTAAGCTTTTTTTCATCATCCATTTAAAGTTACGTCCCAAGAATCCATAAATCAGGAATATATCGAATGCTCCTTGATGATTGGCTACAAAGACATACGAGGTGTTTTTGTCCAGTACCTCATGTCCTTCTACTTTTACGGGGAGCAAAAACAGAAAACAGGTCAGTTGTGACCAAAGTTTTCCGGGGTAATATCCCCAAAAATGTCCGTTTCCTAACCAGCATCCTAGCATTGTGGTTAGGGCTGTCAGGATAGTGGCTACTACGAAAATCGGTAATCCAATGCAGATTTGGTAGATGATGTAAATGAGTCTCATGTTTATGATTTTTAAGTTTATAAATCTTTTTAGGTTGAATGTGTTCCGGTATCGTTTTTTTGTGTCTGTAATCTTTTTATTTTATTGTCTGTTTTTGAGGGTAATGACCGTTATTTCAGGCCATGCACCAAGGCGCATGGGGAACATGACGAAGCCCAGGCCTACATTGACATAAAGGCCGCGTCCGTTTTCCAGATACATGCCCCGATGTTCCGGATAGACAAATTTGGAGAAGGAAAATCCGAACAGATTAACCTGCATGTCATGAGTATGACCGGCAAGCATGAGCTGGACATCTGTTTCGGGCAAAACATTGCGTTTCCAGTGTGTGGGATCGTGACTGAGCAAAATTTTGAACATTCCATCGGTATGCTGTAATGCTTTAGGAAGATTCCCCCGATTAGGAAAGGGAGGGTTCCCACTGTTCTCGACACCTGCTATTGCAATGGAGTCATTGCCTCTATACAAGATGCGATGTTCATTCATCAGTACCTCCCATCCCATTTGTTTTTCTCTGCAAATGAGGGTGTCGATATTTGCCAGGCGCTCAGCTTCGCTGTTCCAATGTGTGTATGTGGCATAATCGTGGTTGCCCAGCACGGCATATACTCCGTCTTTGGCATGTAACTGAGATAGAATAGTCATAAAAGGTTTCATCTCGTCAGCACGGCTATTTACCAAATCACCGGTAAAGGCGACCAGGTCTGGATATTGGGCATTGCATAATGTCACGGCACGTTGCAAGGCTTCACCATGGTCGTCCCAACTTCCTGTATGAATATCGGATAATTGTAAGATCCGATAGCCGTTAAAAGCATCGGGGAGGTCGGGAGATATGAAAGTGACTTTGTTGACTTGGAAAAACTCTTTTCCGAAAGCAGCCCCGAATACGATGTAAATGCAGGTAATAAGTGCTGCTGATGACGGGATACAGATTCTTGCAAGTCTGTATAAATGTACGATGGATAATGGCATCGGCTTCTTGATGAAGCATTGAACAGACTTTTTACAAAGATAAATCAGTAAGTCGCACAGCATGAATACCATTTTGGGAACAGCTATGCATAATGCTACAATCAGGTAAATGCCGAAAGCATGCTGAAAAGAGTCGCGGAAAGAAACAAAAACAAGCAGGGCTAGCAGCAAACAGATGCTTGGTATCCACCAGAGTTTTCTTATCCATTGTTTTGCGCAATACTTGATATGGAATCTGTAAATATACCAATCGGGCAATAACAGCAAGATTAAGAAGAATAATGAAATGCGTAATATAATCATATCAGTCGGGATGTTGTTATAAATTGGCGGTTAAAAATTTGCGTAAATAATTGCTGTCCATGCCTCGTCGTGTCGCGTAATCAGCCAATTGGTGTTCATCGATTTTTCCTATGGAAAAATAGTGTGATTGTGGATGTGCGAACATCAGTCCACATACCGATGCATGTGGTCGCATCATGCCGTTTTCGGTAAGATGGATGCCGATTTTGTTCATGTCAATCAGCGTGTTAAGTAAAAACGTTACCGATAGGTCTGGAAGTGAAGGATAGCCTACTGCCGGGCGGATACCTTGATATTCTCCATTCAGCAGTTGCTTGTGGGTCAAACGTTCGTCTTTGGCATATCCCCAAATTTCTTTCCGAATGGTTTCGTGTAGTTTTTCAGCAGCAGCTTCAGCCAGACGCTCGTTTAAGGTCTGTACAAGCAAGTGCTGATAGGCATCGTTTGCGTAGCTTTTTTCAAAAGTATTATCAACGGTGGTGGCAAATGCCCCCACCGTATCGACAATTCCTTGTGACAATGGACGTACAAAATCGCTTAAACAGAGAAATGGAGCGTTGGGATGTATCCGTGTCTGTTGACGGAGCAGAGGGAACCTGGTTCCGTCTAGTAATAAATCATCACCATCAGCATTGGCATCCATGAGCCTGTATATTGCCTGTATCTTGCACTTTTCATCCATGTGTTTCAGCAGGCGTTGGGCTTCGTTATACAGAAGTATGGCTTCGGTAGCTTTAGCTGTATCTGTTTGTGGAAAATTTGCCGCCCATCTCGTCTGGCAGGTGTCACATCCAGCTATGTCTGCTATTGCAGCAAACCGAGGCTGGAATCCCCACGCATGGAAAAAATAGATCCAGTTGATATAACCGGCTAAATCCTGGATTGTATAGCTGACAGTGGTATTTGCAATTTTCATACGTTTTTTATCGGTTAAAACGGAGTGGTTCTCCTCGATATGCTTCATTTACTTGTCCATCGGTATATACTAAATTCCCGTTGACAAATGTCTTTTCCACTTTTGTATGGAAAGTTTGGCCTTCATACGGACTCCACCCGCATTTGCTCAATATGCAGTCTTTGGTAACAGTCCATTCTGCTTCCGGATTCAGGATAACCAAATCGGCTTTATAGCCCGGGCGGATGTAACCTCGTTTGTCTATCTGGAACAAATCAGCAGGTGTATGGCACATTTTATTTACCATTTGTTCTATAGTGAATATACCTTGTCTTACCAATTCCATCATGCAATTCAGTGAAAATTGGATGGATGGCATGCCGGAGGCTGCTTTTAGTGCTCCCCCTTCTTTTTCCGAAAGCAGATGAGGGGCATGGTCTGTCGCTATGACATCAATAAGGTTTGTGCGTAAGGCCCGGTGCAAAGCTTCACGATCCTTGAATGTCTTGACACTCGGATTACATTTGATGCGTGCCCCATAATTGCTGTAATCGTCTTCGCAGAACATCAAATGTGAAACACATGCTTCTGACGTTATTTGTTTCTGCGAAACCGGAAGGTCCGTAAACAAGCTCAACTCGCGGGCAGTGCTGAGATGGAGTACATGTAGCCTTGCTCCTGTTTCTTGTGCCAGAAGTACTGCTTCTTTCGTCGATTCCCAACACGCTGCTTCGCTTCTGATACGGGAATGGTATTTGATGTCGGGATCTTCTCCAAATTTCATTTTGGCAAGTTCCGTGTTCCATTCAATGATTTCAGGATTCTCACAATGTGTGGCGATTAAGATGGGAGCAGCTTGAAATATTCGTTTCAATGACTCTCTTTTTTCTACCAGCATATTGCCTGTGCTGGCTCCCATAAAGAGTTTTATGCCACATACGCGTGTCTTGTCTAATTGGGAAAACAAATCAGTGTTGTCATTGGTTGCCCCAAAGTAGAAAGAATAATTGACAATGCTTTTTTGTGAAGCAAGGTTGAATTTTTCTTCTAACGCTTCGATTGTGACGGTCTGAGGCTTGCAGTTGGGCATATCCATGAAAGAAGTGACACCTCCTGCTGCAGCTGCAGAACTTTCTGTAGCTATATCAGCCTTATGTGTCAGACCGGGTTCGCGAAAATGTACATGGTCGTCAATAACTCCCGGAATCAGGTAATATCCGTTGGCATCGATGACTCTGTCACATTTTGTTTGGGGTTCAGGATTGCCTTTTATTACCGCATAAATCAATTCATCTTCAACAATGACCGTACCAACGTATTTTTCTCCTTCGTTTACGATGGTTGCATTTTTGATACAAATCCGCATAATATTTATATTTTTATTAAAGGTTTCTCAAATGAAGAGCCTGTATCTTTCCAGTAAAAAATCACAGATGAATGTTTCTCTTTACTGGGAATATATGAACGTTTAGAAGCTGTTTTGAATTTCTCCAAAAAGTTTTTCTTGGCTTGATGTATCCGTTTTCGTGTGTGCTTTGGGCGATTTTTTGGTCCTTTCCGCTCCTGTTCTTCGTCAGATAGCCCGCTATCTTCCTCATCACAGAAGCGAAAATGCCTCAAAAACTCATCCCAAATCATCGCACGATAAATTCAAAACAGCTTCTTAAATTTGGGGATAAGACTTAAACAGACTGTCCCATTTTAAACGGATAACTCCGAATACAGCCTCACCAAATATACTGCTGTTCATCTTTGAAGTCCCTAATTCGCGATTGACGAAAATGACAGGCACTTCTTTGATTTTACACCCGCATTTATACGCTGTAAATTTCATTTCAATTTGGAATGCGTATCCTTTAAAACGTATTTTATCGAGTGGAATGGTTTCTAGTGCATGCCGGCGGTAACACTTGAATCCGGCAGTCGTGTCGTGAATCGGAAGTCCGGTTACAATTCTTACGTATTTGGATGCGAAGTATGACATGAGCACTCTTCCCATGGGCCAGTTAACCACATTGACTCCACTGATATACCGAGAACCAATGGCAATGTCGAATCCTTCGGTATGACATGCTTGATATAAGCGTGGCAAATCATTCGGGCTGTGACTGAAGTCTGCATCCATTTCGAATATGTAGTCGTATTGATGTGCTATGGCCCATTTAAATCCAGTTATGTAGGCAGTACCTAAACCTAATTTCCCTTTTCGTTCAATGATGAAAAGACGATCTGGAAATTCTTTTTGGAGTGTGTGTACAATCTTTGCTGTACCATCGGGTGAATTGTCATCGATGATAAGAATATGGAAACATTTTTCTAAAGTAAATACTGCACGAATAATGTTTTCAATGTTTTCTTTTTCGTTGTAAGTTGGTATGATTACAACACTATCACTTGTCTGCATGTACGTTTTTGTTTTTTTATTATGCAAAGATAAATAATGAGTGTGATTATGCATGCATGAAAAGTAAAAAATGGAATGTAAAAACATACTTTTTGATGAAAATATAGTTTTCTTGAAAAAAATATGTGTGATTGTTTGGCAGATTCAAATAAAGGTCGTACATTTGCACCCGCAAACGAGAAAGAAACGCACTCTTAGCTCAGTTGGTAGAGCAACTGACTCTTAATCAGTGGGTCCAGGGTTCGAATCCCTGAGGGTGTACTTCTGGAAAGTTTGCACGGGAGATTTGACATTTATAGTTATGGATGCACTCTTAGCTCAGTTGGTAGAGCAACTGACTCTTAATCAGTGGGTCCAGGGTTCGAATCCCTGAGGGTGTACCTGTAGAAGAGCAATCTTATAAACTGATAACCGACAGGTTATAGTGAAAGATTGCTCTTTTTTGTTATGTGGATATCTGTAGCTTGGTATAAAATGTGAGATCATGAAAAGACAACAATTCAAGTAGGTCTTTTGATGAACATAAGTGAGTCGGCTGTTTCACATAAGTAACCCGGGTGTTTCACATAAGTGAGTCAGTCGTATCACTTATGTTCGTTTGAGTGGCTCGGTGTCAGGTTGGGTTCGAATTGAACAAGGGTGGGGGTGCACAAAAAATCCATCTCCTGAAAGAAGATGGATTTTTGTGTGACCGCGACAGGATTCAAACCTGTAACCGGCTGATCCGTAGTCAGCTACTCTATTCAGTTGAGCTACGCGGCCATCATTGGAAATTCTATTTATCATGAAGTGTGATCGCGACAGGATTCAAACCTGTAACCGGCTGATCCGTAGTCAGCTACTCTATTCAGTTGAGCTACGCGACCATTCTTTCACGTGTCATTCTTGAGAGTGTGACCGCGACAGGATTCAAACCTGTAACCGGCTGATCCGTAGTCAGCTACTCTATTCAGTTGAGCTACGCGGCCATCTCTTTTTGTTTGACGGGTGCAAAGGTATATACTTCTTGGATAATATGCAAATTTTGAAGCGATTTTTTTCTGTTTTTTTATTCTATGAATCGTGTATTGAATATCTGCCAACCCAATGTAAGACCGAAATTCCAATTTTTAGTCGGTGAACTATAATGATTTACGTAAGCACTGATGGAACCGAAGGGTAGTTTCACTACTAAAGAAATTTCCCCCAGATATTCTATTCGGCTGAATAATTTCCCATAATATGCTTGGGACTGGTCGTCACGGAGTATCGGGAAGATTGGCGCAAATCCATACAGTTCTGCCCGTGCATGGAATACTGGCGTAAACTGATAGATGGGCATAATACCCGCTCCGATGAACTGATTGGCGCGAAATGCTTCGTTGTAGGTGATTTTGCTGTGGGCGGTGGGGGAAAATTCTCCTGCTTGCATTAGGGTGGCTGTATAATTATGGCTGAAGTTTCGTGACGAATAATAGGCATGGATGTAGTTGCCTAATATAAATTTAGGCGATAGCGCATAATAACGTTCCATTTTATACGACAATTGTAGCCAGGATTGTTCGTATTTATAGTCTCCATTATAGGGATCTACACTAGAACCTGCCTCGTAGCGTTCGCGGCCAGTATAAATGTTTGCAACAAGACGTTCGCGCCGTCCGGCCGTAGCATACTGGCGGCTATTTAATGTGTTTCCTTCAAGTGCTACCGAGCCGCCAAAAATCATATAATGACTTTTATCATTCAGGTCATTGTTGAAATCAATGACGTTCTTTTGGAAATATTCATCTTGTAAATCACCCAATCCAATGCCGAATTCTACCTTTTGCCGTGTAAGAAAAGGCATTGACACCAATAGTTTCACAAACTTTTCACGTTTCTTGCTGAATACAGGTGAATTGCCTTTTGTAAATAGCTTTTCCTGCTTGAAATAATCGAAAGAAGAAAGCGAACCTATCAGTCTGACAGATGTCGGCAGGTGAGAAGGCAAGTCAATCCGTCCCGATACTTGCAGGTTGTTGTATATCTGTCCCAACTGTGCATCCAGAGATACTTCTTTCGAATAGTTGTTCAAATTTTGATAAGTAGCACCTACATAAATCTGGTTAGAACCGTTTGAGCCTACGTTGCCCCCTGCACGAAGGGTAAGGTCGTCTTCTATTTTCACTTTCAGGTGCAGGTCGAATGTGTGATCAGAGGCATTATATATGGCATGGGGGATAATTTCGGAAATCATGTTATCGGTCATCAGCCGGAAATATCCCTTTCGCAAATCTTCCAGTGTAAACACCTCCTTGTCTGAAGAATGAAACTCTTTGCGGATATAACGTTTTTGCTGTTCATTGGCACCGTCGATTTCTATCCGGCGGAAGCGAAATTCAGGCATCCGGTTTTTATAGGCAATGCGCTCCCGTTCCAACTGGCGATAGTTGACGCGGCGTGATATACGCATTTTTATCGAATCCATCAGTTGGATAGTCCGGTTATAACCAATATCATGCAACTCATCAAAACGGTCAAAATCCATCAAGTTGACATCGGTATATTTAAATGTCATTAAAATGCCCAGCGAATCGGGGATGGAATAATCTGTTTTTTGCATAATCATGTTTTCCAATTGTCCCATCAAGTCTCCTTCTTTCGGTTTTCCCGGATTAGAGCTAACCACACTGCCTATCATAATGTCAGGATGGAAGTCATCCATCATGACATTGGTTGGGAAATTGTTATAAATACCTCCATCGTATGCCAATACAGAATCGATTTCGATGGGTTTGAACATGGCGGGGAAACTCATTGAGGCACGCACGGCATCGCCCAAATCTCCTTTGCTGAAAATAATGGGGCGTTTGTTATACACATCCGAAGCCACACAGCGAAAGGGAATAAATAATTGATTGAAATCTCCGTGACACGATGCTGTGGCCTGACCGAAGAGTTGAAGGAAGGCTAAATTCATTTGCAGCGGATCAACCACACTGGAAGGCAAAAACTGGGCTTTTACTTTGTGAAGGGGATTTTTGAGTGAAACCCGTACATTAATAAATTCAGGGGTTGGAGGATTTTTCTTGAAATAATATATGTATTTTTCTTCCATTCCTCCCGTATACCAACGTTTGAAATCATCCGATTTCAATAATTTTTCCATGTCATCGGGCGAGTAACCCATGGCATAAAGTGCCCCTATAATAGCTCCCATCGAAGTTCCCGTCACATAATCTATCGGAATATTGTTTTCCTCTAAAGCACGGATGACACCTATATGGGTCAATCCTTTTGCTCCGCCGCCGCTTAAAACTAACCCGATTTTCTGTGACTTCATCGGTAAGATGCATAGAAAAAGGTATATCAGGATTAAATGTATTTTATTCATCGTATAATCTATAGTTGTTTTAGGTTAGCCAAAGATAGATAAAAAAAACTTTAAACCGAAATAAATCGTCTATTTTTGCAAAATGAAAAAGAATTCAGAATCTTTTCAGAATTCTTCGGTAATTTTGTCGTATCAAAACAAATTCAGTTTATAAAAGCGCAAGAATATGAAAAATAAGTGGAAATTTTATGTGTTGCCTGCTTTAGCTGTTGCAGGTGCATTCGTGTTTCAGAGTTGTGATGATGACGATGATTTGAAAATGTCGGATATTCCTCAAACCGTACAGCAAAACTTCCAAAGCCAATATCCCAATGTACAGTGGGTAGAATGGGAGGCTGAATGGGGAAATTACAAGGCAGATTTCTTTTTCAATGGGACAGTGGCAGAATGGGAACTTGACTTGAATACGCAGGCGGAAGCCTGGTATTCGCAGGAAGGAGAATGGCTTCGTACAGAATTTAATGTGGAAAATTATTACTTCAATCCATCGGCTACTGATGTCATTCCGCAAGCTGTACGTGAAACCATTAGTAATATTGCAGGAGGAAGACAGGTAGAAGATGTTGACCGCGTAGATATGCCAGGCGGTATTAACGGTGACTATTTTGATGTGGAAATTGAAAATGAACCGAATGATATTTACGTGAAAATCGGATTCGATGGCACGCAATTGCAATAAAAAATGCGCCCTACACATATAAAGATGTATGTGTAGGGCGATTTTTCTTAAAAGAAGAATATCGAATTTGATGGAAACATCTTTAAATCAATTCAACGCTACGTTTCACGAAGTTCGTTAACGCTTCGCCTTTCAGCATTCCGTTTTGCAACAAAGCCAAGTCGATAAGTTGGTGAACAATCTTGTTATCTGTTGCATACCGGTTGATAATGCTGTCTTTTTCTTGTTTCTTTTCGTCCAGTTTCTTGTCGATATCTTTCAATTCATCTTTTTCTGCTGTCGGGATTTCCTCGTCTTTCTTGCCTTCGTGAGCCTTACGGAGTTCTCCTTCACGCAATTTCAATGTGGCGATTTCACCTTCTACAGGAACCAGTTGTTCGGCACAAGCCGATTCTGTGTCATTCAAAACTTGTTTGATGAGTTTATGGTCGCTATTCAGAACCAGATTGAACATATCCGGCATTTCACCGTAAAAGCTCATGCCCGGCTGGATGTTTGCCATTTCTTTCATACGGCGCATGTATTCTGATTGTGTGATGACAATCGGAGCGGCAGTTTCGCCCATGGGTTGAGTCTCTACATGGAACTCGGTTTTTTGCAGTTTGGGCAGTTGTCCGTTGAATACTGTGGCCAATATCTGCCGTTTGTCTTCTGCTAATGCTTCTCCTTTTTGGTCTTCTTTTACAATCAGACGGTCAATCACGTCACTATCTACACGTGTGAAACGACTTTTTTCAAGTTTCTGTTCCAACATGTTGACCATCGGGACATCCAGTTGCCCGTCAAGTAACAATACGCTGTAGCCCTTGTTCTTAGCTGTATCGACATACGTATATTGTTCGTCGATATTGTTAGCATATAAGTATATCAGGTTGCCTTCTTTGTCGGTCTGGTTGTCTTTTATCAATGTCTGGTATTCGTCGAATGTGTAGTACTTGCCTTCCGTATCTTTGAAGAGGGCAAACTTGTTTGCCTTTTCATAGAAATCTTCTTGCGTCAGCATACCATAATTGATGAAGATTTTCAAATCGTCCCATTTTTCTTCAAATTCTTTGCGGTCGTTTTTGAAGATAGACTGTAGACGGTCGGCTACTTTCTTTGTGATATACGTAGAAATCTTTTTCACGTTCGAATCGCTTTGCAAGTACGAGCGTGATACGTTTAACGGGATGTCCGGTGAATCGATTACGCCATGCAGTAAGGTCAGGAAGTCAGGAACGATTCCTTCTACAGAGTCGGTTACGTATACTTGGTTGCAATAGAGTTGGATTTTGTTCCGTTGCAACTCGATGTTGCTTTTAATTTTCGGGAAATACAGCACACCGGTCAGGTTAAACGGATAGTCTACGTTCAGATGAATCCAGAATAGTGGCTCGTCTGACATTGGATACAAGTCGCGGTAGAATTTCTTATAATCTTCGTCTTTCAATTCGCTTGGCTTCTTGGTCCAAATAGGACAAGTGTCATTGATGACATTGTCTTCTTCTGTATCTACCTGTTTGCCGTCTTTCCACTCTTTTTTCTTTCCGAAAGCTACCGGAACAGGCAAGAAACGACAGTACTTGGTCAGCAGGCTTTGAATGCGTGATTCCTCGATAAACTCCTTGCAGTCATCATCAATGTGTAAAATAATGTCGGTACCCCGGTCATTCCGTTCGGCATCTTCCAGTGTGAACTCTGGACTTCCATCGCATGTCCATTTTACAGACTGGGCATTTTCTTTATAAGAACGGGTAATGAGTTCAACTTTTTTGGCAACCATAAAGGCTGAATAGAAACCTAACCCGAAATGTCCGATGATGGCATTCGCGTCGTTTTTGTATTTTTCAAGAAAATCGTTGGCTCCCGAAAAAGCAATCTGGTTGATGTATTTGTCGATTTCTTCGGCAGTCAGTCCCAATCCACGGTCGGAAATGGTGATGGTACCTTGCTCCTTATTCACACTGACATGAATGGTCAAGTCACCCAATTCTCCTTTGAAATCGCCTGTAGCAGCTAACGTCTTCAGCTTTTGAGTAGCATCAACAGCATTCGACACCAGTTCACGCAGGAAAATTTCGTGATCGCTGTACAGGAACTTTTTGATGATGGGGAATATGTTCTCTGTTGTAACCCCAATATTACCTTTTTGCATATAATTATAGTTTTAATGATAATCAAAAATCCATTTCAGTACTGACAAAAAAAATGCCAGACGGCATCCGTCTGACATTTTGTCTGTATTCTTGTTTTCTTGCTCTGATGCTTATGGCCGGACAAGCTCGATTTTCAGTGCTTTATTATCAGCTTCTGTGCTTACCCGAATGGTATCCCCCGTCTGCGTTTCTTGGTTTAGCAGTAATTCGGCTATTCCATCTTCCAGGTTGTTTTGTATAGAACGCTTCAGCGGACGTGCTCCGAATTGAACGTCATATCCCTTTGATGCTACAAACCGTTTGGCATCATCGGTGATTTCCAGCTTATATCCAAGGTTTTCCATTCGGCTATACAAACCTTTCAATTCGATGTCGATAATCTTCTGCAAAGCATTCAGGTCTAATTGGTCGAACATAATAATTTCATCTAACCTGTTAATGAATTCGGGGGCGAATGATTTGTTTAAGGCTTTGGTGATAACGCTGCGCGAATATTCTTTGTCATCCTGGTCATTGCGGGTCTGGGCTGCAAAACCAATGCCTTTGCCAAATTCCTTTAACTGCCGTGTGCCGATATTTGAGGTCATGATAAGGACCGTGTTTTTGAAATCAACAGTCCGGCCGTAGCTATCTGTCAGTCTTCCCTCATCCATTACTTGTAGCAGTAAATTGTATACATCAGGATGTGCCTTTTCTATCTCATCAAGCAAAACGATGGAATAGGGTTTACGGCGTACCTTTTCTGTCAGCTGTCCTCCTTCTTCATAACCGACATAGCCCGGAGGGGCTCCAACCAAACGTGATACTGTAAATTTCTCCATATATTCGCTCATGTCAATCCGGATGAGCGCATCAGCCGATCCGAACATTTCTTTTGCCAATTCTTTTGCCAGATGAGTCTTGCCCACGCCGGTCGGTCCTAGGAATAAGAAAGTACCGATTGGCTTGTTGGGGTCTTTCAGTCCCATGCGGCTACGTTGGATGGCTTTCACCAATGTTTCTACAGCTTTGTCTTGCGCAATGACCTTTGAAAGCAATTCATCTTTCATGCCTCTCAGCTTATTGCCTTCGGCATGTGCCATGCGCTGCACGGGGACACCCGACATCATAGAAACGACGTCTGCGATTTGTTTATCATCGACTTTCTCCCGGTTTTCACGTAAACTTTCTTCCCACCGCGCTTTCATTGTTTCCAGTTCTTCGGACAATGATTTTTCACGGTCACGAAAACTTGCAGCCAATTCAAAATCTTGCATTCGCACTGCTTCGGTTTTGTGCATCCGTGCTTCATCTATCATCTTCTCTTGGTTCTCGATTTCTTTTGGTACCGTAATGTTGGTCAGATGTACACGCGATCCTGCTTCATCCAAGGCATCGATAGCCTTGTCCGGGAAGTTTCGGTCGGTAATGTAACGCTCTGTCAGTTTGACGCAGGCTTCCAATGCGGCTTCTGTATATGTTACGTTGTGATGTTCTTCGTATTTATCCTTAATATTACGCAGAATCTGAAGCGTCTCTTCAGGAGTGGTAGGCTCTACCAGCACTTTTTGGAAACGACGTTCTAAAGCACCGTCTTTTTCAATATTCTGCCGGTATTCATCCAGTGTCGTAGCTCCAATGCATTGAATCTCACCACGTGCCAACGCGGGTTTTAGCATATTGGCTGCATCCATTGATCCGGCTGCCGAACCGGCTCCCACGATGTTGTGTATTTCGTCTATAAACAAAATTACATTTGTGTTTTTTTTCAGTTCATTCAAAATAGCACGGATGCGTTCCTCGAATTGTCCGCGGTATTTGGTGCCTGCCACAATGGCAGTCATGTCAAGAGCCACGACCCGTTTCCCAAACAAGATGCGCGACACTTTTTTTTCTATGATGCGCAGGGCAAGCCCTTCTACAATGGCTGATTTGCCTACACCTGGTTCGCCTATTAAAATCGGATTGTTTTTCTTGCGTCTGCTCAGAATCTGTGCCAGCCGTTCGATTTCTTTTTCACGTCCAACGACGGGGTCCAGCTTTCCTTCTGCGGCCAGTTGAGTCATATCTGTGCCAAAAGAGTCCAGAACCGGTGTGTTATTGTCCGGTTTTTGCTGTCTGGTTTGTGTTGTCTTTTGAGAATCAGAAGGGTAAGATGTGCGTCCGCTATTAGAACTTTGGTGCCGGATGTTTTCATCTTCTTCGTCTTCTTCTTCTCCGAAGTCCAATCCGCTTTGCGGTTCAGTCTTTGGTACTAGTTTGTCTAGTATTTTCTGGTAAGTTACTTCGTTTTCTTCCAATGTCTGAGATGCTTTATTGTGGTCTTCTTTCATAATTGCCAGCAACATGTGTTCGGTATCGGCAATTTGGGATTTTAAAAAACGGGCTTCCAGTATGCTCATCTTTAATATCTTAGATGCCTGATTGTTGAACGTGATATTATCAGAGTAAGTATCTGACATATCCGAGTACATGCGCAATTCTTCTTCCAGTGTTTCTTTTACTTTCTGAAGGTTGACATATAAGCTTTCCAAGATGTGTACAGCTTTCCCTTCCCCTTCCCTTATCAGTCCTAGAAGCAGATGCTCGGGGGCGATGCAGGTATTTCTCAGTCTGTTAGCCTCTTCTTTGCTGTATTGGATAACGTCAGAAACCCGTTGTGTAAATTGGTTATTCATAAAGTCTCTTTTCCTCCCTTTCGGAATAGTTGTTAGTATATCATGTCTTTGCAAAGATAACATTATATTTATATATAATCTTGCTTTTCCTTGTTTATTTTACAAAATCTGTGCCACACTTGTGCTTATGCCTTGCAATTATGCAAGCACATACTTCCTTTGGCCATCTAATATATATTCTTCCGCTTGTGAAGCTATTTTTGTGGCCGGACGGATATATCTTCGTGACAAACGTGTCAGATGATGAGTGCCGATGACGTTTTTTGTGCCATCCATTGCTTGTATAAGCGGTTTGTTTTCAATGCATTTTCTAAAACTTGACGATTTTGTTTTGCCAATTCAACAAAAAGTCGTAATTTAGCGTGATTTTTAACGGATGAAAAAGTAATATTAATTTTTAATTTGTTTCAATGCAAGAACAAGACAGAATCATAAAAATCAACATTGAGGAGGAAATGAAAAAGTCGTATATCGATTACTCTATGTCGGTAATCGTAGCGCGTGCCCTCCCTGATGTGAGAGATGGATTTAAGCCTGTTCATCGCCGTATCCTTTATGGAATGATGGAATTGGGCAATACATCAGACAAACCTTATAAAAAAGCTGCCAGAATCGTAGGTGAGGTGTTGGGTAAGTATCACCCACATGGCGATTCTTCCGTTTATGGTGCATTGGTGCGCATGGCTCAAGACTGGGCCATGCGTTATCCGCTGGTAGACGGACAGGGAAATTTCGGCTCTGTTGATGGTGATAGTCCTGCAGCCATGCGTTATACTGAAGCCCGCCTGAAAAAAATAGGGGAGGAGATGATGCAGGATTTGTATAAAGAAACTGTTGATTTCACCAATAACTTTGACGATACGTTACAAGAGCCTACCGTTATGCCTACACGTATTCCCAATTTGCTCGTAAATGGTGCATCGGGTATTGCCGTAGGTATGGCAACGAATATGCCGACTCATAACCTGTCGGAAGTGATCGATGCCTGTGTGGCATACATCGATGACAATGATATTGATGTCGACGGTCTGATGAAATACATTAAAGGGCCTGATTTCCCGACAGGAGGATATATATATGGTATAAGCGGTGTCCGTGAAGCGTATGAAACAGGTCGTGGACGGATTGTGATGCGTGCCAAGGCGGAAATAGAGTCACATCCGACGCACGATAAAATCGTTGTCAGAGAAATTCCGTACAATGTAAACAAGAAAGAGTTAATCGAAAAGATAGCCTCGCTGGTCAACGAGAAGAAACTGGACGGCATTTCTTATATTAATGATGAAACCGATCGCGAAGGAATGCGTATCGTGATTGATGTAAAACGTGATGCCAATGCAAATGTCGTTTTAAACAAATTGTTTAAAATGACCGATTTGCAAAGTTCGTTTAATGTAAACAACATTGCATTGGTACATGGCCGTCCCCGTTTGTTAAGTTTGAAGGATTTGATTCGTCTGTTTGTGGAGCATCGTCACGAAGTTGTCATCCGTCGGACCAGATTCGATTTGCGTAAAGCAAAAGAACGTGCGCATATCCTGGAAGGTCTTATCATCGCTTCCGATAATATAGATGAGGTGATTCGTATCATTCGTGCTGCTAAAACTCCCAATGAAGCTATAACCAATCTGATGGACCGTTTCCAGTTGAGTGAAGTGCAAGCACGTGCCATTGTGGAAATGCGTCTTCGTCAATTGACCGGATTGCTTCAGGAACAGCTGCACGCCGAATATGAAGAACTGATGAAGCAGATCGCTTATTTCGAGGAAATCCTGTCGAATGATGAGTTATGCAAGAAAGTCATCAAGGACGAACTGATTGAGGTGAAAGAAAAATATGGGGATAAGCGCCGTTCGGAAATTGTCTATTCGTCTGAAGAATTCAATCCGGAAGATTTTTATGCCGATGATGAAGTGGTAATTACAATTTCACACATGGGATATATCAAACGTACACCGCTCGCCGACTTCCGCACGCAACATCGTGGAGGAGTAGGAGCAAAAGGAAGCGAGACACGTGATGAAGACTTTATCGAACATATTTATCCGGCCACGATGCACAATACTTTGTTGTTCTTTACTCAAAAAGGAAAGTGCTATTGGCTGAAGGCATACGAAATTCCCGAAGGCAACAAAACTTCAAAAGGGCGTGCTATTCAGAATTTGTTGAATATTGATTCGGATGATACGGTTACCGCATATTTGCGTGTGAAAAATTTAAACGACACCGAATTTGTCAACAGTCATTACGTATTGTTCTGCACCAAGAAGGGAGTCATCAAGAAAACATTGCTCGAACAATATTCGCGTCCGCGGCAAAACGGTGTGAATGCTATCACCATCCGTGAAGACGACCGCGTTATCGAAGTGCGTATGACTAACGGAAGCAATGAAGTCGTCATAGCCAACCGTAACGGACGTGCCATCCGGTTTAATGAAACAGCTGTACGTGAGATGGGACGTACTGCTACAGGTGTGAGAGGCATTACCCTTGACGAGGACGGACAAGATGAAGTAGCAGGAATGATTTGTATCAAAGACCCGCAGAAAGAAACGATAATGGTCATTTCTGAGCATGGATATGGCAAGCGTTCCGACATTGAAGATTATCGTAAGACCAATCGTGGCGGAAAAGGTGTAAAGACTTTGAATATTACCGAAAAAACCGGTAAATTAGTGGCCATAAAATCTGTGACTGATGAAAATGACTTGATGATTATCAATAAGTCAGGTATTACGATTCGGTTGAGAGTGGCAGATGTACGAATCATGGGCCGTGCTACACAAGGAGTCCGTTTAATCGATTTAGGTAAACGTAATGACAGCATCGGTTCGGTTTGCAAGGTCAATTCAGAAGCTGATTCTGCCGCTGACGCAGAAGAGGCGTTGAACGAGCCACTGGATAATGAAGAGGGAAATGCTTCTTCAAGCGATAACCCGACAGAATAACTAAAGAACACGTAAATAAACAATAGTTTGTATTATCTAAATTTTTAAAATTATGAAAAAAGTTTTATTGACTACCGCTCTCTTCTTCACCGTATGTGCTGTGTCGGCACAAGAAAGTGTTGTGAAAGAAGCAAAATCAGCAAAAAGCGATCCTGTTAAGGCGGCTCAAATTATTGAACCTGCTTTGGTTGATCCTTCTACTGCCAATGATCCTGAAACGTGGAAACTGGCTGGTGATTTCCAAAAAGCCATCTATGATGATGAGAACATGAAGCTGTATCTTCCCGGCGGACAGGCAGACACTGCCAAATTGTATAACAGTCTGGCGAAAATGTTTGAATATTACACCAAGTGCGATGAGGTAGAACAGGCTAAAGTGCAAAGTGGTGAATTGAAAAAACCGAAACTGAGAAAAAAACTTGCCAAAACATTGGCAGCCGTACGCCCGAATCTGACAAATGGTGGTTCTGAGGCTTACAATAGCGGAAACTACGCAGATGCACTGAAGTATTTTGGTCTGTACGTAGACGCTTCGCAAAATCCGATGTTTGCTGAAGAAGAAGCAGTGAAGAACGACACGTTGAACCCGTTAATCGCCTGCTACGCAGCATTGGCGGCCAATTCACTGGATGACAAAGCTGCTGTTATCAAATATGCTACTATCGGTAAGACGCATAAGGAAGAAGGCTATCGCGCGTTGATGTGTTTAGCCGAAGCTTATGGAAAAGGTGAACAGACAGATTCGGTAAAATGGCTGGAAGTTATTAAAGAAGGATCTGAAAAATTCCCGACTCAGGAATATTTTATCGGTAACTTAATGGACTATTATATCCAAAAAGGGCAAGTTGATACAGCGCTGAGTGAAATTGATGCTATTCTGGCAAAAAATGAAACTCCGTACTTTTTGTATGTAAAAGGTGTCCTGCAATATGAAAAGAAGGATTATGATAATGCCATCGCAACCTTTAATTCACTTATTGCTAAAAATGATGGTTTTGTAGGGGAAGCATATTCACAGATTGGTAATTGTTATTTTTTCCCGGCTCAAGAGTTGGTAGAAGAAAATAGTAAAATATCAATGGATGATCCCCAATATGCCGCAAACGAGGCAAAAATTAAGGAATTGTATGAAAAGGCTGTTCCTAATTATGAAAAGGCAAAAGAACTGAAACCGGACAACAAACAACTTTGGGGACAATTTTTGTTAAATATCTATTGGAAACTGAACAAGGCTGAATACGATGCTTTGGAAAAAGAGTTAGCTCAATAATTACACAACAACATATAGGCAATCGGGTAGGAAGAAAACGAAGTCGTTTTCTTCCTACTTTCATATTCTAGACTTTCATTGTATGATGCTGTTGTTATTATACTCCGATTCTTTTACTTTGTTAGAAGCTGTTTAAATTTATCGTGTGCTGATTCTATTAAAAAATGTCACCCAAAATGCCCATTCCCATGGGAAATGAGCATCTTAGGTGATAAAATGAATGTTGACTTTTGTTTTGGCGCACCTTTCGTTAGTGTATATTTCTCTCTTTTACGTTCGGGGTATAAGTGGATTATTTGCGTTTGGCATGTATCCATGTCAGTTTATGCCAAATGGTCTCTAGAGGTCCTCGTTTGAAGTGTCGGAACCACCAGTGTGCAAAGAGTAGCTGGAGTAAGAAAAACACAATACCGATGAGCAGACTGTATGTGGTTCCACAATAACGGTGTAGCCCCAGTCCGTAGCCGTAATAAAGAAAACTTCCGATGAGAGATTGTGAGATATAGTCGGTCAAACTCATTTTGCCGTAGGGTACAAGCAGTTGTTGTACTTTCCCTTTGTTTGTCCAGTACAGGAGTAGGAATGCACTGACCATTACCAACATGCATGCCAAGTTATACCACGAATTCCAGATGGTTTCCATTGATGCTTTCATGAAGGGGTTCGCTATTTGGGAATAGATGAAGTCTTTTAGGTAGTAAAGTACTACCGCACTAGGTAATGCCGCAATGCCGACCCGTAGCCAAAAATGCATCACCTTTCCGTGTGTTTCGTCAGTAAGCCTGAACAGTCCTTTCCTTCCCAGCAGCATACCTGCCATGAAAAGCGATGCTGTCTGAAACACACGTCCGTAGCACCATGCCCAGTTCAGGCTGGCAAGTTGTCCAGTTACTAAATTTGCCTTTATCAGTTCCCAAAGTGATGACTCTTTCATTTGCGGATAAACTTCGGTCAGCGAGTAAATCATCTGTTGGGGGTTGGCATCAGGGAAGAAGCATGCATAGATAACTTTGCACCACTCCAGAGGTTGTAACATCAGGATACATGCTATCCATGCCACAGTCTTGTCGGAGAGGTGGCGTACTGGAACCAATACAAATCCAAGCAAGGCATAAAGCACCAGTATTTCACCGGGAAAGAAAGATGCGTTGATAAATCCGAAGCCAAGCAGTAGCAGTAGTCTCCACATATAGCGGTTTCGGAAGTCTTGCCCACGCTTTTCACAGTTGTGGCTCTGCAAGTAGAAAGTGAAGCCGAACAGCAGGGCAAAAATAGCATAGGCTTTTCCGGAAAAAAGAAAGAACAGCATGTCCCATAAATGCTTGTCGAGGCTGGCAAGCAGAGGAGAGGTTGCTTCCGGAAATGAATAATAATTGAAATGCTCGATGTTGTGCAGCAGGATGATTCCCATGACGGCAAATCCGCGCAGAGCGTCAATGGCCAAGATTCGTTCGTTGGAACGCAGAAGTTCGTTTCCCATATTATCAGTGTTTGGATGATTTTAGTAAATTAGATTAATATGGGTGCAAACTTACAAAAAACTTGTGAGATTACTCCAGAAAACATGCGCATTTATGTCATGTAAACAGGGAAAAAACACAACGTTTTGAAAAGATTCTTCTGAGGTATCTTCCTGGGAAAGTTTGCTGGAAGATTTAGCGATTCTTAAGGGAGGAACGTTGCGCTTCTGGTACATTTCGCTTATTTTTGTATGAACATTCTAATTTTAGAGAAACTATGAAACGAAACAATTGTTTATGGAGAGCGAGTTCCCTAGTGTGCTTGGTAGGGTTACTGGTGTCATGCGGCGATGTGCCCCAGATGGAAGGAACGTGGGTGGAACCTGTCCCTGGGATGGAAAACAGCGTACAGGGCTTCAAATTGGAAGAGGGTGGTAAGGCTTCTTCCGTTAATATGGCCACTTTACAGTATGAGTCGTGGAAACAGGAAGGTGATAAGCTTATTCTTTCGGGAAAGAGTATCGGCAACGGTGTTACCATACCTTTTTCGGACACGCTTGAAATAGCAGGGCTGACACAAGACAGTCTGTTCTTAAAACGAGGGACACTTGTCATGAGGTATGTCCGAAACGATGGGCAAGGGGGCAGAAGCGTACCTATGGCAGAACTTACGCCGGCGAAGAAAACCAGTTTTCGTACTGTGGGCACTTTGGTGCTTGCTCATGAGACACGTTCGTTTACGCCGGACGGTGACACGGTTTCCTATTGGGTGATTGATAAGACTGGCGAATTGCTGGAAGCTTATGATAAACTGACAGGAGGAATTAAGAATGGGAAACCGGTGTATGCCGAACTGGAAGTGATTGATGCGGGAAAGTCGGATGAAGGCTTTGCCGCTTCCTATCCCAGTGTTTATCAGGTGGTGAAGATTGACAGCATGTCGCTGGAGGCACGGTGATGTGGCAGTGGCATCTGTAGCAGGTGGTCGGCATGCCTTCAGGCTTCGGGCATTTTGCAAAGACGTCTTCCGGAGTCAGACAGCTGTGCTGACTGCCTGTTGGAGAGTAAAAGCCTTATAGTCTAGAATGTCACAGGCTGTTAGGTAATTTGAAGAATAATTTGTACATTTGTGCTTGTGGAAATTATAGCGGCAGCGGCATTCGCCTGTCAGGCTCTTGCTGAAAAATAAATATTAATCTTAAAAATAACATTCAATGTCAACCTTAACTGTTGCAATCATAATTGTATTTGTGATTGGATACTTATGTATCGCTTTGGAAACACTGACCAAAGTCAACAAGGCAGCTGTAGCCTTGCTGATGTTGGTTGTTTGTTGGACACTTTATATGTTCGATTCAGGCAATTTCCCGGCAGGTATCTTGCCCGATGCCGTGGCTGCAGCAGCAGGCTCGGTTATTGAAGGACATTTGGGAAGTACCGCCACTACCTTGTTCTTTCTGATGGGGGCAATGACCATCGTGGAGACCGTTGACCAGTATGGCGGCTTTAATTTTGTGCGCGACATGCTGAAGACAAAGAGCAAACGGGCGTTGTTGTGGCGCATTACCATTATGACTTTTTTCCTTTCGGCTATTCTGGATAATATGACTACTGCCATCGTGATGGTGATGATTCTCCGCAAGCTTATTGACGACCGCAGGGATCGTCTGATTTATGCTTCGCTCATTATTATTGCAGCCAATTCGGGTGGAGCCTTTTCGCCCATTGGCGATGTGACTACCATTATGCTTTGGAACAAGAGTCTGGTTACGGCGGCAGGGGTCATTAAGGAATTGTTTGTTCCTTCGCTTGTTTCGATAGTTGTTCCGGCATATATTCTTTCCTTTTCGCTTAAGGGGAATATATCGGCAGATACTGACGCAGGTACGGTTTCCGTGGGCAGTGGACTGACCGAGTTTCAGCGTAAAGCGGTATTTTGGACGGGGGTAGGTGGACTGGTTTTTGTACCTATTTTCAAGTCGATTACTCATTTACCTCCCTTTGTGGGTATTCTGTTGGTACTTGGGGTGCTGTGGCTGGTGACAGAGCTGTTTTACCGCAGTCATCCGGAGCATGACGAGAATATACAGAAACGTGTGTCGAACATTATCTCGCGTATCGACATGAGCACCATTCTCTTTTTCCTGGGCATTTTGATGGCGGTAGCATGTCTGCAGGAAATCGGTGTGCTGTCCATTGTGGGACAGGGATTGAATGAAACTTTTGATGGCAACCATTATCTCATCACCGGCATCATCGGTGTACTTTCCAGCATCGTTGATAATGTACCCCTTGTGGCAGGCTGTATGGGGATGTATCCGATGGCCGATGCTGGCGATATGGCGCAGGATGGTATTTTCTGGCAGCTTCTGGCATACTGTGCGGGCGTGGGTGGCTCGATGCTCATCATTGGTTCGGCTGCAGGAGTAGTGGTGATGGGACTGGAGAAAATCACTTTCGGTTGGTACATGAAGCGTATCACATGGATTGCTTTCATTGGCTACGTGGCAGGTATTCTGGTATATTGGATAGAGAAGGCTGTGCTCGGGCTTTGATACGGATTCATTTCCTTTCCATCGCTTTTTGCCGGTCTGTCAGAATGGCGTCCTTGTTTTCCATCGCCCATTCTATCAATGCATTGAGATGGGGCAGGAGTGACCTGCTCCGTCCGGTCAGTGCATATTCCACCCGTGGAGGTACTTCGGGATAAATAGTCCGCTTCAACTCCTTTTCTTTGAACGGCATTGACTCTGGTTAAATATATGGAGATGTCGGTAAAGACAGTTAACTGCTTTGCCAGTCCCAGTACCAGTAGGACTGCAGTCCTACTGGTACTGGGACTGGGCAAGGACTGCAATGCATCTTGTCACGCAGTTGATGTATGTTGAAAAGAAGATTACTGGAACCCTCTGGATGGGCATTCGAATTTAGTCAGGTTGTATGAAACAGGCTGGAGTTACAGCCGATTCATCCTATCTTTCCTTGCATCCGATACTCATTCGGTGTACATCCAGCCACCTTTTTGAACAGCCGGCTCAGGTGATGCGGATATTGGAACCCCACCTCGTAGGCAATTTCGCTGACAGTCTTGTTCGTTTCCAGCAGACGGTCTTTCACCCTGCTGATGACAGCGAGATGAATGTATTCGATAGCCGACTTGCCCGTCTGTTTCTTTACAAGGTCACCAAAGTAATTGGCGGAGAGGTGAAGCTGGTCGGCACACCAGGCAACGGACGGCAGCCCAAGTTCTTCCGGTTTAGTAGAGTCAAAGTAACTGCCCAGCAAGGCTTCGAAGCGGGTGAGGACATCCGAATTGATGGCTTCGCGGGTAGCAAACTGACGGTCATAGAACCGAAGGCAATGGTTGAGCAGGACTTCGATGTTGGAAACAATGATGCTCCTGCTGTGCTTGTCGATGACGTGCCGTAATTCTTCCTGTATCTCATTAAAACAGTTGAAAACAGTCTGCCGCTCACGCTCGGACATATGCAGGGCTTCGTTTGCCTCGTAAGAAAAAAATGTGTAATCTTTCATCTTATGAGCTAATGATGTTCCTCGGATAAGGTCGGGATGAAACAGTAGGGCATAACCTTGCGGATGTAGTGTTTCGCCGTTGTCGTTGATGCCACCCACCTGTCCGGGGGCGATAAACACCAGTGTACCTTCCTGATAGTCGTATTTGCTGCGTCCATAAGTGATAGGCCCGTGAATCTTCTCCTTCAGGAAGATGGCATAGAAACCGAAGCATTTGCAGCGGTGCGGGAGCACCTCTACTTTCGAAAAGTCAACAAAGCTGACCAGTGGGTTCAGCGTTTCCAGCCCGAGAAACCTGTTGTAATCGTGTATCGTCTTCAAATCCAATATTTCACCCATACTTGTTCTCATGATTAATTTGATTGCCCAAAAATACGGAAATCTTCTGAAAGACAGCATATCACGGAAGACCTTTCAGTAAAATGGGTATAAGATTCGGTGAAATGGGTTTACCGTTCCGTGTTCGAACAGGGACGTTCTGTAATATGTGTGCTATATTCTGTAATCTGTGTATGGTCAGGGCGGGGTATGTTCCGTACCTTTGCCATGTCTGAAAACCAATTAAAAACAAAAGCATACAATGGAAACAATCTCCCGTCGCTCCGCCCTCAAACGGATGGGGCTGCTCGTTGCAGGAGCCGCCTGTATGGGGCTGCCAGCCCTGACTGCGTGCGAAAACAAGACAAAGAAACGCATTATCCTCTATTTCACAGGGACAGGAAACTGCCTCTATGTAGCCCGCGAACTGGCAGACGAACACACCGAACTGCTCAGTATCCCACAACTGGTGAAGCAAGACCGCTATACGTTCGAGGCAGACGAAATCGGCATTGTCTATCCCGTCTACGGGCACATGCCGCCCAATATGGTGCGGGAGTTCATCAAAAAGGTACACTTGGAAGCCGGATACAAGTTTGCTATCCTGACCTACGGCAACCGCAAATGCAGCTCCGTAGAGATATGGGACGACGTTTCCCGGAAGGCGGGGTGTCCCTTCGACTATATCACCACGATGATTATGGTGGACAACTGGCTACCCAACTTCGATATGAACGAGCAAATCAAGATAGACAAGCACATCCCCGAAAGCCTGCAACGCATCCGTACCGACCTGGCTGCACAGCGCCGCTGGCACGAACCGGTGACGGAACTGGAACGGCAACAGCATGCCGGATTCCTGCAGGCATCGGGCGTAAATCCGGAAACGGGTTTCCTGCTGCATAGCCAGGATGCCTTTACTATCACAGATGCTTGCATCGGCTGCGGAATCTGCACCGAGGTATGTCCGCGTGGCAATTACGAACTGACATCCACGGGCGTAAAGACGGAAGGCGCTTGTGAGTTCTGCTTTGCCTGCATCCACAACTGCCCGCAGAAAGCCATCCTCTTCAAGCAAATGAAGGAAGTGAACCCCAACGCCCGCTACCGCAACGAACATGTGTCGCTGTGGAGCATCAAGGAAGCAAACCATCAGAAACTATAAAAACAAAGACGATATGCTGAGAAAAATAAGACTGACACTTGCCATTCTGTTCTTTACGCTCATCACGCTGCTGTTTCTCGACTTCACGGGAACCATGCACGCCTGGTTCGGCTGGATGGCAAAAATACAATTCCTTCCTGCAGTACTCGCCCTGAATGTGGGCGTCATCGTGCTGCTCATCGCCTTGACGCTTGTCCTTGGACGGGTGTACTGCTCGGTTATCTGCCCGTTAGGGGTGTTTCAAGATGTCATTTCATGGATAAGCGGACGACGGAAAAAGAAGAAATATCGCTTTTCATACTCTCCTGCCAAATCGTGGTTGCGCTACAGCGTACTGGCATTGTTTATTCTTGCCCTGATTGCAGGGATAGGTTCGGTTGTCGCCTTGCTCGCGCCCTACAGTTCATACGGAAGGATTGCAAGCAACCTGTTTGCACCTGTATACCGCTGGGGGAACAACCTGCTCGCCTACGTTGCCGAACGGGCGGACAGCTATGCCTTCTACGAAACGGACGTGTGGATGAAAAGCCTGCCGACATTTATCATTGCCGTGCTCACCTTTATTATAATAGGTGTATTGGCGTGGCGCAACGGACGGACCTACTGCAACACCATTTGTCCGGTGGGGACGATACTCAGCTTCTTGTCCCGCTTCTCGTTATTACGGATTACCATAGATACGGACAAATGCAACGCTTGCGGACTGTGTTCGCGAAAATGCAAGGCGGCGTGCATCAACGGAAAGGTGCACACTGTGGATTACAGCCGTTGCGTGGCGTGCATGGATTGCATCGATACGTGCCGGCACGGAGCCATCAGCCTTAAGCCCCTCAGACCTCTCAAGCCCCTCCAAACTTCCCCCGAAGGGGAGGCTTCTAAAATAGAAGCTCCAAACTCCCCATCGGGGGGAGTTGAGGGGACTTCCCGCCGCAGTTTCCTCTCGACCACAGCCGTGCTTGCCGTGACATCGGCAATCCATGCGCAGGAGAAGAAGGTAGACGGCGGACTGGCAGTCATCGAGGACAAGAAGGTACCCAAACGTGCCACACCGATTGTTCCGCCAGGAGCCTTGAGCGCACGCGACTTTGCCCGACATTGTACAGCTTGCCAACTTTGTGTGTCGGTATGTCCCAATGGAGTGCTCCGCCCCTCCACCGACCTGACGAGACTGATGCAGCCCGAAATGTCCTACGAGCGTGGCTATTGCCGTCCAGAATGTACCCGATGCAGCGAAGTCTGTCCCGCAGGAGCCATCCGTCCGATAACCGTTGCCGAAAAATCGTCCACGCGCATCGGTCACGCCGTATGGATAAAACAGAACTGTATTCCGCTGACCGATGGCGTAGATTGTGGCAACTGTGCCCGCCATTGCCCGTCGGGAGCCATACTGATGATTCCCTCGGACAGCAGTGACCCGGACTCCGTCAAGATTCCGGTCATCAATACCGAGCGGTGTATCGGTTGCGGCGCGTGTGAAAACCTGTGCCCTGCCCGACCGTTCAGTGCCATCTATGTGGAAGGACATACGATGCACAGCGAGCTATAAGAACATCCGGGGGCAGCTCTAATCCGTCAGGAGAAGCGTTGTCGACTCAGTCATCAGTCCCAATCCGGCAGGATTAAGATTACCGTTGAATCAATAAACAAGAAATAAAATGAAACAGAAGAAAAATATCTCTCGCCGCGACTTCTTCAAGCTGAGCGCGGCAAGCGTGGCTGTCACCGGACTTTCGGCATGCGCCAACAGCGAAAAGAAAGCTGCCGCTGTAGCCGAACCCACGGGCGAAATGACGTACCGCACGAATCCTTCGACGGGCAACCGCGTGTCACTGCTCGGCTTTGGGATGATGCGCCTGCCCTCTGTGGGAGGTCGCAGCGCCCGTGAGGGGAATGAGGAGATAGACCAGGAGATGGTGAACGAACTGGTGGATTATGCCATCGCCCACGGCGTGAATTATTTCGATACGTCGCCCGCCTATTGCCGGGGCAAGTCGGAACACGCTACCGGTATCGCCCTAAGCCGTCACCCGCGCGACTCGTATTTCATCGCCACCAAGCTGTCGAACTTCGCGCCCTCCAGTTGGAGCCGGGAAGCATCCATCGCCATGTACCGCAACTCGATGAAGGAACTGCAGGTAGACTATCTGGACTACCTGCTGCTGCACGGCATCGGCATGGGTGACGGTATGGAAGAGTTCGAGAACCGTTACATGAAAAACGGCATCCTCGACTTCCTGCTGGAAGAGCGCAAGGAAGGACGCATCCGCAATCTTGGTTTTTCCTATCACGGCGATGTGCGGGTGTTCGACTACCTGCTCTCGCGGCACGATGAATACAAATGGGACTTTGTGCAGATTCAGTTGAATTATCTGGACTGGAAATACGCCAAGCAAATCAATCCGAGGAACACCGATGCCGAGTATCTGTACCACGAGCTGGCGAAGCGGAACATTCCTGCCATCGTTATGGAACCGCTGTTGGGCGGCCGTCTTTCCAATGTGCCCAGCACCATCTTTGCCCGCCTCAAGCAGCGCGAGCCTGAGAGGAGCGTGGCTTCGTGGGCGTTCCGTTTCGCCGGAAGCCTGCCCGGCGTCCACACCGTGCTGAGCGGCATGACACGCATGGAGCACTTGCAGGACAACCTGTGTACGTACTCTCCCTTGAAGCCGCTGACGGAAGATGATTTCGCGTTCCTGCAAGAAACCGCCACGCTGATGATGGGCTTCGACACCATTCCCTGCAACGACTGCAAATATTGTATGCCTTGCCCGTATGGGCTTGATATACCTGCCATCCTGCTCCATTACAACAAGTGCTTAAATGAGGGAAACATCCCGGAAAGCACACAGGATGCGAACTACCGGAGTGCCCGTCGCGCCTTCCTTGTCGGTTACGACCGCAGTGTCCCGAAGTTGTGGCAGGCAAGCCATTGCATCGGTTGCAACCAATGCAGCCCCCACTGTCCGCAACGCATCAACATCCCCGCCGAACTACGCCGGATAGATGCCTACGTAGAACGCTTGAAACAGGAAATAGACTGAGACGATGCGGCTTGTATCTTGGCTTATAGCTGTAGGCGGTGCTTGTATTATGAAAAGTATAGACATAATGTAAGTTCGATATAAATTCAAAACATAGTCGGTAGCCCGTCATTGGCAAAACACAAGTCAATGGTGGGCTTCTTTTCAAAGAAGCAGTATGCAGCTATGGCAGAAAGCGGGTTGGCAATAAAGTTATTGAAGAAGCGGTGTTTGGAATGCTCAGAAACTGTTTTGAATTTATCGCCCAAAGCACACACGAAACGAATACATCAAGCCCCAAAAACTTTTTGTATAGATTCAAAGCAGTTTCTCAAGGTACTATAAAATCTGAATTTGCTTCAATTTGGATATTTTTTTATTATCCAGATTTAACTGAACTTGTTTCATAAACGTTTCTCTATTTCCCATTTTCTGATATAAATCACTTTTCCATTCTTTTATAGATTTCATAAACAGGTGATTAAATTCCTTTTCATTCCAATATTTCGTTTCCTTTTCTATTTCTGCTTTTACTGTATCAATTAAATTTGCTTCACCTGAATAGAAAGCCAAAGCTAATTTAAGTTCAAACAAGCGATGCCAGTCAATAGGATTATGTTTGGGTCTAAGAGTGGATGAAAAAGAATCAATTAACCGGAATATATCATTTACCCTTATGCTCTCTCGCAAAATGAGACCAAATTGTTGATTTGCACATTCGGCAGCTGCCTCAAATAAGTACTTATGCAATTGATATTTAATAAAAAATTGTCTCCCATCTTTATCGAATAATTCTACAAAAAAGACAGGAATACTGATTTTTCTTTTTTCTTGTACCCATAAAGGAAGAATTTCTAATATCAACCGATAGGTATCAGACATCACTTTATCTAATCTCAGCCCTATTAAAATTATATCTGCTTTTGCATATAAGGTTGAAGGCGTATATGGAGACAAAATGGGGTACTGTTTTTGCCAATCGTTTACAATGTTTTTAAATTCCATAAGATTTATAGTATTTAATTGTGGCCACTTCAATTCATTAACTAAAGTGGCACTATTTTACAAGCAAATATACTAATTATTATCAAATAAATATCTGACTGCCGGCTTATAATGCATTTCAATATGCAACAGTAATTACAAGGTTGTCTCAAAAAATAATGTTGTATTGGTACTTTTTTCAGAATGGACAACTACCTCCTGGTAATAAACGCTTTCAATAGACCATCTCTTATATATAATAAGAAAAAACGATTATATTTGTATATTGTTTTATTATAAATAACAAAGTATGGAAATAGTATTAGGAATAGTAACTTCTAGAGAACTTTCAAGTTTTAGCTTCTATACTGATGCTCTCTATGCATTTGAGAGCATACTATCAAAAGGGTTACTTGGGGTTAACTCTGATTTAGTGGAAACAATAAGTATAAGACTTATATGCTTGTCACCTAAGTTCAGTCAATTCTTTCAAGCACATCGTCCTAAATACTATGAGGATAAAACTTTGAAATTTAGGGGTTCTGTAACTCCTGAAGTAAGAATGTATAAATGCCTCACGGTAGATTTTGTGGTGGATTTCGAAGGCTATTTTAGGTTGACTACGAAAGAAGAATGTCTCAAATTTTTAGCCCTTTCATTTATAGAATTTTTAAAGGCCTTAAAATATCCGGGCAAATTGAAGAAATTTGAAAAAGAGAAACTGCTTCAGGCTGTAAAAGATATATTTATAGAGAATTCCATCATATCAGCACATGACGGCATATAGTTCATACAGTTTTACGGGAATAATTTTTTTAGCCTATTATGGATGCTGATTGCGTCATTAGAAAACATTGCATAACATATATTATTTCTTTTGTCTTCAGCCATGTATAGAGAGTTTTATGAATATCCACATTTTGCCTGATTTGTTCTTCAGGGCGTATGTATACGCTCCTGTATGGGCTATTTGTGAATATTCATATAACGTTTATCTCTTTATTTCGGTGCTTTGTGATACAAGTAGATAGCAATAAATAAGTATAAAATGTTCGGAATCCATACAGCAATGGCCGGTGGCATATTGCCATTGATGGCGAAGGTAGCTGATATGGTTTGGAACAAGATGTATGAGAAACTCAATGCCAGTCCGATACCTAAATGCAGTCCCATTCCGCCTTTCACCTTCCGCGAAGAAAGTGAAAGCCCGATGGCTGTTAGGATGAAGGCAGCGAACGACATAGCTATCCGTCGGTGGTATTCCACTTCGAATTCTTTGATGTTGGCAAATCCCCGTTGTTTCTGCTTCCGGATATATTCGCGCAGTTGTGGACTGGTCATTGTTTCTTGTTGGCCGCGTGTGATGAGGAAATCTTGCGGTTCCATTTTAATGATGGAGTCAAGACGTTCTCCCCGTGTGATAACTTCTTTCATTCCACGCATTTCCCTGATCATGTAGTCACGGATGATCCATTTGTGGTACGATGCGGTATCGTATGTCACGCGGCGTGCTGTGAGGTGTGATACTAATTTGTGGTCTTCGAACTTGTCGAGCGAGAAACGGTAGCCTGTTTTGTTGTAGTTTTCGTACCTTTCCATATAGGCTACCACTCCTGTGTCTACTTCCAGTTGGATATTTCGTGCATAATCTGCTGATTTTTTCTTCTTGTAGAGCTCTTCAAATCTCAGTCGTGTGACGCTCCCTGTAGGGATGACCTCTGTACCTAGCACAAAAGTGACAGCTGAAATGATAGCAGCCGAAATCATATAAGGTACCATCAGTCGCTTGAAGCTCATGCCGGTAGAAAACATCGCGATGATTTCCGAGTTCTCTGCTAGTTTTGAGGTGAAGAATATTACGGCAATGAAGACAAACAATGGGCTGAACAGGTTGGTATAATAGGGAATGAAGTTCAGGTAATAGTCAAAGACAATGGCTTTCAGCGGAGCCTTGTTGTTGATGAAACGGTCGATGTTTTCATTGACGTCGAACACTACTGCGATGGAAATAATCAAGGCAATGGCAAAGAAGTATGTTCCCAAGAATTTGACAATGATGTATCGGTCCAGACGTTTCAGCCATTTCTGCTGGAAGATACTTTTCAATCCAGTCGGAACAATGTTTTTTTTCGGCATTGTATGCGGCAGTCGTGTCCTTAATTTCAGTTTTTCGGTCAGTTTCATCGGTGTGTATTTTTTATAAGCGGGTAGAGATTCGTTTTATCATTGCTGGCTTCCAGGTAGAGAAGTCGCCTGCGATGATGTGTTTTCGGGCTTCACTGACCAGCCACAAGTAGAAAGCAAGGTTGTGGATGGATGCAATTTGCATCGCCAGCAGTTCTTGTGCATGGAACAGGTGGCGCAGGTAGGCACGGCTGTACATAGTGTCCACATAGGAGGCACCGTCTGCTTCAATAGGAGAAAAATCTTTTTCCCATTTTTTGTTGCGCATGTTCATGATTCCGTCTTTGGTAAAAAGCATACCGTTTCTTCCGTTTCGGGTAGGCATTACACAATCGAACATGTCTACTCCTCGTTCGATGCCTTCCAGAATGTTGACCGGTGTGCCTACGCCCATCAGGTAACGAGGCTTGTCGGTTGGGAGAATTTCATTGACCACTTCAATCATTTCATACATTTTTTCTGTTGGTTCTCCCACGGCGAGTCCTCCAATGGCGTTTCCGTCTGCATTTTTCGAGGCGATATATTCTGCCGAACGTTTGCGCAAATCGGTATATACACATCCTTGTACAATGGGAAACAGTGATTGGTTATAGCCATACTTGGGTTCGGTTTCATTGAAACGAGTGATGCAGCGGTCCAGCCATCTGTGCGTCAGTTCCATTGACTTACGGGCGTATTCGTAATCGGCAGTGCCGGGTGTACATTCGTCGAATGCCATCATGATGTCGGCACCGATGGTACGCTCGATATCCATTACCCGTTCAGGGGTGAAAAGATGTTTTGACCCGTCAATGTGCGAACGGAATTCTACACCATCTTCCCGCATCTTGCGTATGCCCGAAAGGGAGAATACCTGAAATCCTCCGCTGTCGGTCAGCATCGGACGGTCGAATCCGTTGAATTTGTGCAGGCCTCCGGCTGCTTCCAGAACTTCCAGTCCGGGACGCAGGTACAGGTGATACGTATTACCTAAGATGATTTGAGCCTTGATATCTTCTTTCAGTTCACGCAAATGAACGGCTTTCACACTGCCTATGGTGCCCACGGGCATGAATATAGGTGTTTCTATCTGCCCGTGGTCGGTTTCTATCAGGCCGGCGCGTGCATTCGATTTTGGGTCTGTATATTGTAATTCAAATTTCATTTTGTCGTATGCGTTTCGGCTTCCTTTTCTTTTTCTTTGTCTTTTTTCATGATGGCAGCGAAGTCGATAGCGTCTGTTACTTTTTCGTCTGTCAGTGCCAGTTGAAGTACTTCTTTTATATCTTTCACATAATGGAATGTCAGTCCTTTCAAATAGAGCGGTTGTATTTCCTCAATGTCTTTCCGGTTTTCTTCACATAGGATGAGGTTGGTGATTCCAGCACGTTTTGCTGCCAGAATTTTTTCACGGATACCTCCTACCGGAAGTACTTTTCCACGTAAAGTAATTTCTCCTGTCATGGCTAGGTTGGCTTTTACTTTCCGTTGGGTCAGTGCTGATGCGAGTGAGGTTACCATCGTAATACCCGCCGACGGTCCGTCTTTGGGTATGGCTCCTTCGGGCACATGGACGTGAATGTTCCAGTTTTCAAAAATACCATCTGGCAAGTCAAGCAAGAATGAATGGGCTTTCAGGTATTCCAGTGCCAGCATGGCCGATTCTTTCATTACATCACCCAGATTTCCCGTCAGGGTCAGTCGTTCACCCTTGCCTTTGCTCAGGCTGGTTTCCACAAAGAGGATTTCTCCTCCCACGGCAGTCCATGCCAGTCCGGTCACCACGCCGGCATATTCATTTCCTTGGTATTTGTCGCGCGAATATTCAGGTGTGCCTAAGTATTTTTTGATGTCTTCCGGTTTCAGTTCGTGCTGGCTGGTAAATTTGTCGCTGGCAATTTCCAATGCGATTTTGCGCATGATTTTGCTGATTTTCTTTTCCAACTCACGCACACCGCTTTCACGGGTGTAGTTTTCGATAATACATTCAATGGCGGGTTTGGTGAACTTTACGTGTTCTTTGGTCAGACCATTGGCCAACAATTCCTTTGGAATCAGATGACGGCGGGCTATCTCTATTTTTTCTTCGGTGATGTATCCACTTACTTCAATCAGTTCCATACGGTCAAGCAAAGGAGTCGGAATAGTGCTCAGGTTGTTTGCCGTGGCGATGAACATCACTTTCGAAAGGTCGTAATCCATATCTACGTAATTGTCGTGGAATGTATTGTTTTGTTCAGGGTCAAGCACTTCCAACATTGCTGATGCAGGATCTCCTTGACGGTCGTTTCCCATTTTATCTATTTCATCGAGGATGATGACCGGATTCGACGATTCAGCTTTCATCAGACTTTTGATGATGCGTCCCGGCATGGCACCGATATAGGTCTTGCGGTGTCCCCGGATTTCAGCTTCATCGTGTACGCCACCTAACGACATTCGGATATATTTTCGTTTCAGTGCCGATGCGATGGAGCGTCCCAGCGAAGTCTTTCCTACTCCCGGAGGACCATACAGGCAGAGGATGGGTGATTTCAGATCGCCCTTCAGCTTCAGTACAGCCAGATGTTCCAAAATACGCTCTTTTACTTTTTCCAGTCCGTAATGGTCTTTGTTCAATACTTTTTCGGCATTGAGAATGCTCAGATTGTCGGTAGTGTATACGTTCCACGGCAATGAAAGCAATGTCTGGAGGTAGGTCAGCTGTACATTGTAATCAGGTGACTGTGGATTGATGCGTTCCAGTTTCTGCACTTCTCGTTCAAATGTCGCAGCTACCTCTTTGCTCCATTTCTTTGTTTTCCCTTTTGCACGTAAGCCATCTATTTCATCTTCCTGGCTGTTTCCTAATTCGTCTTGTATGTTTTTGATTTGCTGTTGCAGGAAATATTCGCGTTGTTGACGGTCTAAGTCTTCGCGTGTACGCATTTGGATATCATGCTTTAATTCTGCCAGCTTGGTTTCACGGTTTAATACCTGTATCAAGTTATACAGTCGTTCGGTTAATGTCGGCTTGCATATCAGGTCAAACTTTTCTTCCAATCCAAATGGGAAATTGGTACAGATGTAGTTTACAAGTATATGGTCTTTCGGTAGATTTTTCAAAGCAAAAGTTACATCTGGACTCAACCGGTCACTAGCGTCCACATATTGGTTCGCAAGTTCGAGGCATGTATCCATCAGTGCTTTGAATTCATCATTGTTCTCCGTATTCAGGTTTTCCGGTTCCACTACAACTTTACCTTTTAGGTAAGGTTCTGTTGATGTAATTTCATCTAACCGTACTTTTACATTGCTTGCCTGTAAAATGACGGTGGTAGCACCTCCCGGCAATTCAAAGATTCGGAGTACACGTCCAATGACTCCTATTGGATATAAATCGTTTATTCCGGGCTCTTCTACCTCGGCTGATTTTTGAGTGGCTATAATGATATGCTGTTTGTTTTTCGAAGCAGAACGCACAAGTTTGAGTGTAGCCTGTCTGCCTACCGTAACGGGCATGACAATTCCCGTAAACATAAGCATGTTACGTAATGTCATAATAGGCATTTCTTTGTTTACTTCATCGACTGAAGGTTGTTCTGGCTCTGCACTTATCTCGGCTACCATTGACACTTCGTCTGAGACTGCATTCATATCCATTTCTATTTTTTTCCTTCTTACCATAATTGTGGGTTTGTCTATTCTTGTTTAATAAATATCCCAAAACGGGTACAAAGTTAAGCAATCTGCTTTGAATACGAAAACAGAAAAGTTGCAAATACGTGAAATAAATCAGTGTTTCATGCTGAAATGAGAGGCGATTTATCTATTTTTGACGAAAATTAGAAAAGTTAGCTTATGGGAAATCCTTTCTTTCGATTCAAGCAGTTCGAAATTTGGCACGACAGGTGTGCCATGAAGGTAGGTACGGACGGTGTATTACTAGGAGCATGGACTGATGTCAGCCATTCTCAGAATGTGCTTGATATAGGTACAGGAAGCGGCCTGATAGCGTTGATGATAGCTCAGCGTTGTCGTGCTAAAGTAACAGGTGTAGAAATTGATGCCGAAGCTGCGAAGCAAGCATGCGAAAATGTAGCATTGTCACCTTGGAAAGGACGGGTAAGTATCAGACAGGCAGATATTACAGCATTTGAAGGAGGAAAATATGATACAATCCTATCAAACCCTCCTTATTTTCGTGAGCAGGTTTATTGCTCTGATAGCCAGCGGAATGCTGCGCGACATACAGGCGCTCTTACGTTTGAGGATTTGTTAGATGCAGTGATACGTCTTTTGACGGATGATGGTTGTTTTTCAGTTATCTTACCTTTCGAAGTGTCAGGGCATTTTATTGATTTAGCTGCCGAACGGTATTTGTATCCAATGTGCCGGACGGATGTACAGACCAGACCGGGTATATCTCCTAAACGTGTTTTGCTTACTTTAAGCAGAAATATTCTTCCCTGTAAAGAAGATACATTGGTTATAGAATCCGAGCCTCGCATCTACAGCCCGGATTTTATTCAGTTGGTCAAAGATTTTTATTTGGCTTTTTGACCGGGGATAATCAAAGCTGTTCTCGCCTTGAAACATTTTGTGCATTAAGACCACCACAGGAGATACCCGCAATGTATTGGGCATGGGCTTCTGTGGTGGAATATGGGCTGGTCTTTGCAGATTTCACTTCTTCGATAATCTTCGCAACAAGTTTTGGTTTAATTGTAACAGCTTTCGATGCTTTTCTGCAATAGTAGAGGTGAGTGGCCGGGTGCCGATAAAGTCGGTAAAATGTTGTAACACACTGAACGGTTCGGTATATGTCCGCCCTTTTTCAGGTGCTATCACTTTCAGTCCACGGTGTATTATCTCGACTGTCAGGTCTTTGCCTCCCATCATTGGGTCCCCGTCGAAATGAAAAACTCCTTCATTGCGGCGATGGATGGTAATTTTTTTTTCTTTCAGTGTTTTGATGCGACTGTTTTGGTCGATTGTTTTATTAAAGAGTTGAAAAGATAATGCCGGTACATCCAGTACGGTAAAAGGTTCCAGAATGGTTATGTCCATCATACCGTCGGTTAATGAAGCCTGTGGGGCAATATAGGCATTGTTGCCATATTGTGAAGCATTGGCACAGGCTATTAGAAATGCCTTGTACTTTACAGTTCCCGAACTGTTTTCTATCTCATACGTCTCAGGCCGGTAGGTCAGGCTTTCATGCAAAGTGTTTTCCAGATATGTAAGTAATCCTCTTTTGCCCGAGTCGGCAAACTTTAAGCTGACAAATGCATCGAACCCGACTCCACAGGTACAGAAAAAAGGGTGGTGGTCAATAATCCCATAATCGATGTCTTTTATAAAGCCTTGATTTAACGTTTCAATGGCTCCATGTGGTGTCATTGGAATATGTAAATGCCGTGCCAGTCCATTGCCCGAGCCGCATGGGATGATTCCCATAGCAGTATCAGTATGGATCAATGATCTTCCTATTTCATTGATGGTTCCGTCGCCTCCAATAGCCACAACAATATCCGTCTTTTCTTCTGCAGCCCGTCGTGCCAGTTCGCTGGCATGTCCGGCGTATTCGGTTTTACGTATTATATAATCATATCGGTTTCGGTCGATATGTTTGTCTATCAGATGTAGGATAAATTCTTTTCCGTGCGTGCCTGATATTGGGTTGACTATAAACTGTATGCTTTGTTTTGAGCTCATGATAGTTCTGCTGGTTTCTTATAATGAATGTCCGCAAATGGAAATCCATTTCTTCAATTAAAGAACAAAAATAAGACTATTTTGTTTATGAACATCACTTTTTATAGCATAAATGTCGAAAGAAACATTTTTTTTGTACTATCATCTTATTAAGTTTGCTAAAATTATTATCTTTGCACGTTCTTTTTATGTAACATCTGCCGATATGGAATGGCAGGGCTATTATTAAATAATGTAAATCAGAAAGATTTACCAAACAGTAGAATATGGGACTATTACAAGACAAATTGAGTAAATTCAGAACGCCTCAAATGTATATGGAACGAGGCGTTTACCCCTATTTCCGTGAAATAGACAGTGCTCAAGACACGGAAGTGATGATGGACGGGAAAAAGGTACTAATGTTCGGTTCAAATTCGTATATGGGATTGACTCACGACGAACGTATTATCAATGCTGCCATTGCCGCTACCCGTAAGTACGGAACAGGATGTGCAGGTTCACGCTTGTTGAATGGTACGCTTGACATCCATATAAAACTGGAAAAGGAATTGGCGGAATTTATCGGGAAAGACGAAGCGTTATGTTTCTCTACCGGGTTTACCGTTAATGAGGGTGTTATACCTCAATTGGTAGGACGCGGTGATTATATCATTTGTGATGACCGCGACCATGCTTCTATCGTTGACGGACGCCGTCTGTCTTTTGCTACTCAGTTAAAATACAAACACAATGACATGGAAGCGCTGGAACGTGAACTTCAAAAATGCGAACCGGATGCTATTAAGTTAATTGTTGTTGACAGTGTGTTCTCTATGGAAGGAGACCTGGCCAATTTGCCTGAGATTGTCAGATTGAAAAAGAAATATAATGCTACTGTTTATGTAGACGAGGCTCACGGGTTAGGAGTATTTGGTAGAAACGGGCGTGGCGTATGCGACCATTTTGGACTTACGGAAGATATCGACCTCATTATGGGTACATTCAGCAAATCGCTTGCTTCTATCGGTGGATTTGTGGCTGCGGATAAGGATACAATCAACTGGTTGCGTCATAATGCGCGTTCTTATATATTCCAGGCAAGCAATACTCCTGCTGCAACGGCCGCTGCCATAGAGGCTTTGCATATTTTGCAGACAGAACCTCAACGGCAGGAAAATTTGTGGAAGATTACCAACTATGCCTTGAAGTCGTTCCGTGATGCCGGATTCGAAATCGGTGATACAGAGAGCCCAATCATTCCTTTGTATGTGCGTGATACCGACAAGACTTTCGAAGTTACCAAGCTGGCCTTCGATGAAGGCGTGTTCATCAATCCGGTTATCCCGCCTGCATGTGCTCCTCAAGATACATTGGTGCGTTTTGCTTTGATGGCAACCCATACAAAAGAACAAATCGATTTCGCAATCGAGAAACTGATAAAATGTTTCAAGCAATTGGATATCTTGAAATAAATAAGGAATGGCCAGGCTTTAGATTCGTGTTAGAAGATACTAACTGGCTCTAAAGTCTGGTCAATATAGTGTCAGTAACATTATTTCACGAGTAATATGATTCTGAACGAGAGAGACAGTCGCCACGATGAAGTGTTACAGATAGCCCAACAGATGATGGTGGCGGCACGCACTGCGCCTAAGGGCAAGGGGGTTGATATTATTGAGATTGCGATGGTGACCGAAAGTAATATCCGCATCCTTTCTGATACGATGAAGCAGATGTATGAGGAAAACGGGCTTAAGTTTTTCCTGCGTGATGCAGATAATATTCTGGATGCCGAATGCATCATTCTCATCGGTACGCGCGAACAGCCGCAAGGACTTGACTGCGGACATTGCGGATACGAAACTTGTGCTTCGCGTAAGGAAGGTGTTCCTTGTGCCATCAACAGTATAGATGTTGGGATAGCGATTGGCTCGGCTTGTTCTGTTGCTGCCGACCATCGGGTAGATACGCGTGTGATGTTTTCGGCAGGACTGGCTGCACAGCAGCTTGACTGGTTAGATGGATGCAGGCAGGTTTATGCCATTCCTGTCAGTGCATCATCGAAAAACCCATTTTTCGACCGGAAACCGAAAACGGAATAAATGAAATGTAAGGGCGGATTGCCGGGATGGACTTCCGCACTTATGCTAATGGATATGCAAGGCAGAGATAACTTCATGAATAGTTTGATATAACTGCAACAGCTAATGAAGATATATTGTAGGGGGAATTAAGAAGCTGTTTTGAATTTCTCCAAAAAGTTTTTCTTGGCTTGATGTATCCGTTTTCGTGTGTGCTTTGGGCGATTTTTTGGTCCTTTCCGCTCCTGTTCTTCGTCAGATAGCCCGCTATCTTCCTCATCACAGAAGCAAAAATGCCTCAAAAACTCATCCCAAATCATCGCACGATAAATTCAAAACAGCTTCTAATATATCTTCATTGGGTATGTGATTATCTTCAATTCCTTTCTTTGTTATTTCGTCTTGAAGATGAATTTCTCTACTGCGTGGGCTACACCGTCTTCGTCATTCGAGTATGTAATGAAATCTGCATTTTCACGTACTACCGGTTGGGCATTCGCCATTGCTATGCCAAGGCCTGCATATTGTATCATTGACAGGTCGTTGAATCCGTCTCCTATGGCTATCATTTCTTCCCGCTTCATTCCTGTTTCTTCCAATAGCACCGAGAGCGACTGTGCCTTGTCAATGCCTTTTGGCACCAGTTCCAGAAAATAAGGTTCCGAACGGAATACTCCCATTCTGTCCTTTAACTTTTCGTACATTTCCTTTTCCAATATGGCAAGGCGTTCCGGTTCTCCCACAATCAGGCACTTCGTGATGGGACGGGGAATGGCTTCCAGGAAGTTGTCTACCTTTTTTATTTTCATTACATTCAGCAAGGCTTCTTTCAGTACGTATTCGTCATCAGGGGATTCTGTCAATACAAATTCGTGGTCGTATGTTACTATGGCAAATCTATTATTTGTGGCGCAATTATATAAATAAGGTAATACATCGTTGTCCAGCCATTTCTTATATATCACTTCTCCGGTTTTCCAGTCAATGATTTCACCACCGTTGTATGAGAGAATATACCCTTCGTATCTGTCTAGTTCCAATGCGTTGGCAAGCGGCGCCACTCCGTATGTGGGGCGTCCTGAGGCAAGAACAATTTTCACTCCTTGTTTTTGGGCTTCTATCAGTGTGTCATGCGTATATGTTGTTATTCGCTTCTTAGAGTCGGTCAGCGTACCGTCCAAATCGAGTACCAGTAATTTGTAATTCATAAAATAATAGTCTTAAGGTGAGTTCTATCAATTCAATTTATCCTCTTGTATCA
>ULSD01008742.1_pt1 | contig 89347 bp, 69 predicted proteins | sample 1956051 | NCBI WGS metagenome assembly ULSD01 (sample SAMEA4835699, study PRJEB28245) | human gut metagenome | biome: gut microbiome; material: fecal sample | place: Denmark | collected 2008
ATTTAAATTAATCCTTTATTTTTTTCTTGATATTCATTCTATGAAAGATTTTGCTGCCATCGATTTCGAAACAGCCAATGAATGTCCATCCAGTGTATGTAGTGTCGGGGTGGTAGTGGTACGTGAAGGAAAGATAGTCGGCAAGCTCTACCGTTTGATACGTCCGTGTCCTGATTATTATGCATATTGGAATACGCGCGTGCATGGATTGACCTCCCAAGATACAGCCCATGCGCAGCTCTTTCCGGAGGTATGGGCGGAAATAGCCCGGCTTATAGGGGATTTGCCTTTAGTGGCTCACAACAGTCCTTTCGATGAGAGGTGCCTAAAGGCAGTGTTCCGCACATATGGAATGGATTATCCCGATTATACCTTTTATTGTACATGCCGTGCTTCGCGGCGTGTTTTTGGCAAGCAGTTGCCTAACCATCAGTTGCAGACTGTAGCGGCTTGTTGTGGATACGACTTGACTAAACATCATCATGCGCTGGCTGACGCTGAGGCATGTGCACAGATAGCTCTTCAGATTCTGTAAGTTCTAAGAAACTGTTCTGAAAACGAATACATCAAGACAAGAAAAACTTTTGGAGAAATTCAAAACAGTTTCTAGCATATAAGTAAGTGTGCAAAATTAAATGATATTGCCAGAAACACAGATTTTCGCGGATTAGCGCAGATTATTGTAATTTACGATTTGACAATTAGCTATCTACTATTTGAGCTTTAAATCGTACTTCGTAAATCGGAAAATAGTAAATTAAAAGAATCCGCGAAAATCTGTGTTAATCTGTGTTTCTGAGCAGAAACATTATATAAACTAATTCTCAACATCTACTTATCAACTGCGTGGCAAGATGAATTGCACTCCTGTCCCAGTCCTATGCTGTCAGGACTGTTGTCCTATATAACCAGTACTCCAGTCCTATATCTACTAGGACTGCAGTCCTGGTAGATTAGGATTATGCGAGGATTGTATCTTTCTTTGCCGATACAGTCTTGTCCGGAAAAAGAACAAGTAATGTCCGCAGCGGCCATCCCCAATGATTATGCCCAAAATGATGGTATAATGATTGGGGAGGAATGCGGACATTCATATTGTATCTTTGCGTTCGGCCTGCTTGTTTAATCCAGTTTCAGCACTGCCAGAAAAGCTTTTTGCGGCACTTCCACTGTGCCGATTTGTTTCATACGTTTCTTTCCGCGCTTTTGCTTTTCAAGCAATTTGCGTTTGCGGCTCACGTCGCCTCCATAACATTTTGCCGTTACATCCTTACGTACAGCCTTGATGGTTTCGCGGGCAATGATTTTTGAGCCGATAGCTGCTTGGATAGCTATTTCGAACTGTTGGCGTGGAATGAGTTCTTTTAGTTTTTCGCACATACGGCGTCCCAGTTCGTATGCATTGTCTACGTGGGTGAGGGTAGAGAGCGCATCTACCGGTTCGCCATTAAGCAGGATGTCCAGCTTCACCAGTTTTGAGGGGCGGAATCCTGCCGCATGATAATCGAACGAGGCATATCCTTTTGAAAGACTTTTCAGTTTATCGTAGAAGTCGATGACGATTTCGCCCAGTGGCATCTTGTAATGCAGTTCCACGCGGTTGCCCGAAATATAGTCTTGGCGCACCAGTTCGCCACGCTTGCCCAAACAGAGCGTCATGATAGAACCGATATAGTCGGTCGTGGTGATGATGGAGGCATCGATGTAGGGCTCTTCGATGTGGTCGATAAGTGTCGGGTCGGGCATACCGCCGGGGTTATGCACTTCTTGTACGCCTCCTTGCTTGTCGTATACCATATATGATACGTTGGGCACGGTGGTGATGACGTTCATATTGAACTCGCGGTCTAACCGTTCCTGTACAATTTCCATGTGGAGCAAGCCCAGAAATCCGCATCGGAAGCCAAAACCAAGTGCGAGAGACGATTCGGGCTGAAAAGTGAGCGAGGCATCATTCAGCTGGAGTTTTTCCAGTGAGGAACGCAGGTTTTCATAATCTTCCGCCTCGATAGGGTAAACACCGGCAAATACCATCGGCTTTACTTCTTCGAAGCCTTCAATGGCTTTCTCGCATGGGCGGTCGATGTGGGTGATGGTATCGCCCACCTTAACCTCACGTGAAGTCTTGATGCCCGAGATGATGTAGCCTACATCACCTGTTCGCAGTTCTTTGCGTGGTACTAAATCCATTTTCAGTACGCCTACTTCATCGGCATCGTATTCTTTTCCTGTATTGAAGAATTTTACTTTGTCGCCGGTGCGGATGATGCCGTTTTCTACTTTAAAATAGGCGATGATGCCGCGGAACGAGTTAAAGACAGAGTCGAAAATCAATGCTTGGAGTGGTGCGTTTTCATCACCTTGCGGACAAGGTATCCGTTCGACAACTGCTTTCAGTATTTCTTCCACGCCCATACCGGTCTTTCCCGAAGCACGGATGATTTCCTCACGTTTGCACCCCAGCAGGTCGATGATTTCGTCTTCTACCTCTTCGGGCATAGCGCTGTCCATGTCGCATTTGTTCATTACGGGGATGATTTCCAGGTCGTGTTCCAGTGCCATGTAGAGGTTTGAGATAGTCTGTGCCTGTACTCCTTGCGAGGCATCCACTACCAGTAAGGCTCCTTCACACGCAGCGATGGAGCGTGACACTTCGTATGAGAAGTCTACGTGCCCCGGGGTATCGATGAGGTTGAGAATGTATTTTTCGCCTCCGTAGGTGTATTCCATCTGGATAGCGTGGCTCTTGATGGTGATGCCGCGTTCCCGTTCCAGGTCCATGTCGTCGAGCATCTGCCCTTCGGTGATTTTGATAGTCTGGGTGTATTCCAGCAAGCGGTCGGCAAGTGTGGATTTCCCATGGTCAATATGGGCGATGATGCAGAAATTTCGGATATTCTTCATATAGTTTACTTGATTACAGCGTTTTGTGCGCAAAGATAGCGAAAAATGTAAAAGTGACCAAATTTGAAGTTCACCACAGATTACGCAGATTAAATCAATCAATGTGATATGAATGGTTCATCGTGATAGTTGATTTAGAAGCTGTTTTGAATTTATCGTGCGATGATTTGGGATGAGTTTTTGAGGCATTTTCGCTTTTGTGATGAGGAAGATAGCGGGCTATCTGACGAAGAACAGGAGCGGAAAGGACCAAAAAATCGCCCAAAGCACGCACGAAAACGGATACATCAAGCCAAGAAAAACTTTTTGGAGAAATTCAAAACAGCTTCTTAATCTGCGTAATCTGTGGTGAAAAAATTAATTTCTCTCTTTCGCTACGATGAGATTCAGCCGCCGGTAAACATACGAGAAGGCAGGAATCAGGAAGAGGCAGGCGAAGAGCCATGCGGTAGGGTCGCCGAAACATACACCTAAGAATCCGAATGCCGGAACTACGATGAGGCTGACCAACACACGGGCTATCATTTCGGATACACCCGAAAACATGGCGAGTTTGGTATAGCCGGCTCCCTGAATGCTGTAGCGAAGAACACTCAGCAATCCGAGCAAGGGGAAGAAAGAAACGTTGATATGGACAAAGAGAGCCGTATCTTTAATGATTTCCGTTTCGTTTGGGTCGACAAACAGAAGGGCTATCTTATCTGCCCAACCCCAGATGATGATGTTTACTGCTATAATGTAAATCATCATCATGCCTACTGCCGACTTGATTCCTTGCCAGATACGGTCGGGTTTGCCTGCTCCGTAGTTTTGTCCGCTATAGGTAGCCATCGCCATGCCTAAACTGTCGAGGGCGCACATAAATACCATTTTAATACGCATCGCAGCCGTAAATGCCGCAACGCACGCCGTGCCTAATGCATTGTTGGCACTTTGCAGCATGATACTGCCAATGGCGGTAATGGAGAATTGAAGTCCCATCGGTACACCGATAGACAAAAGTTGCTTGGCAAGTTCGGGACGGAATCGGCGGTCGGAAGCTGTGGTGCGCAATATCTCGAACTTACGGTTCATATAAAGGTAGCATAAGAGTGCGGATACGCCTTGAGATACTACCGTAGCTATTGAAGCTCCTGCCACTCCCCAGCCCAATACCAAAATGCAGAACAGGTCGAGGAATATGTTTAATACGGTAGAAAGAAGCAGGAACCAGAAAGGGGTCTTGCTGTCTCCCAAAGCCCGGATAACACTCGAAAGCAGGTTGTAGAAGAATGTGCACGGAATGCCGATGAATGTGATGAGCAGGTATTGATAAGCTCCTTCGAAGATATTTTCAGGAGTTTGCATGCTTCGTAGGATGAAGGCGCAAAGCAAACTGGTAATGACGGTTATCGCCACCGACATGACTCCGGCTATTTTCAGGCTTACAGATACGTAACGGCGCATCGTGACATAATCTCTTGCACCGAACTTCTGTGCCACGGGGATAGCGAAGCCTCCGCAGCATCCGTTGCAGAACCCCAGTATCAGGAATACCACCGAAGTGCTGGCTCCTACCGATGCCAAAGCATTGATGCCTAAGAATTTGCCCACGATGGCGGCATCTACCAGCGAGTAGGTTTGCTGAAGCAGGTTGCCCAGCAGAAGGGGCAGGGTGAAGTTGAATATCAACGGCAGGGAACGCCCCGAAGTCATCTCTTTTGATTGTGCCATACAAGATTGTACTAATTACCGGGGTGCAAAGTTAGCCGAAAGCCGGAAACATTGTTCTTTTCCGATGGGAAGAATCGGGCGTTTAGCCCTGAAATCTTGCGATAAATCAAGAATGCAGGAGCAGGAGACTTGGAAATGGGTGAAGAAAAACGTACCTTTGTGAAAACCGTTGAGAGAAGACTGAAAGAGTGTATGAAGTATTTATTCTTTATTATACGTATATTATTCGCATGTGTGGGGCTGATGGCAGGAAAGGCTTTTGCCGAAAGCCCTTTTGTGGTGTTTTCGCCTGTTGATGCTACTCAAGGTTTGTCGGGCAATCAGGTGCGGAATATTACCCAGCTGCAGGATGGACGTATGATGATTACTACGGCGGGGCAATTTAACCTGTACGACGGGACGGGCTTCGATTATTTGCACTACGATGCCCGTCATATCTGCCGCCTTTCGGATTATGCCGGTTTTCATCATTCGTATACCGATGCAGCAGGACGGGTATGGATGAAAAACCAGCAGGTTTTGATGGTGGTAGACGGCAGGACTGGAGAGATGTTGGAGCATCCTGACAGTTTGTTTGGAAAATGGGGAATACGGGAGTCGTTGAAAGATTTTTTTATGGATACGGGAAAAAACTTCTGGCTGCTTACTGAGTCCGATTGTCTGATGCGTGTCGCAGGGCAAGCATTGCAGGCGGAACCGTTTTTGTTGCACGTATCTGCTTTGACGTGCGGACAAAAAGATGTGCTTTATGATTTAGAAGTAGTGGACGACCACCTTTATCTGTTTTACCGTTCGGGAATTCTGTTGTGTTATGACTTGCATACGCGAGATGAAGTATGTCGTCGGTCGTTGGGAGAGGTCTTGTCAGAAGGCTGGTATGGAAACACTTCGTATATGCTGGCATCTGCGGGAGGACTGTACCAGCTGTGCAACGGCGTGCATGGAGGAGCATTGCTTTATTACGATTGCCGTCGCCAGATGTGGACTGAAGTGCTTCGTGCCGATTATTGGCTGAACTATATTGCCTTGGATTGTGAAGGTAATATTTGGTTGAGTTGTCGGGAAGGATTATGGTTTATTGGAGCTGATTTACAGGAGAAGCATTACATACCTGTCTTGAAACTGGTCGACGGAAGAAGGATTGAGACCGAAGTCAGTACGGTTTACAACGATGCCCAAGGCGGGTTGTGGGTAGGTACTCTGAACCGGGGGGTATTGTATTATCACCCGGCACGTTTCCGTTTCCGGAACGTGGGACGTACGTTGTTTCCTGTTCCCGGTGATGAGGCCTTGCAGGTGACAGGTTTTCATGAAACAGATAATCGGCAGATATTGGTAGAGACCACAGAAGGAATGTTCCGGTATGATCCTGCAGATGCTGTATCTCCTTTAAAGAAGATGGATATTCCTATCCTGAAAAAAGAATTGGGAAGTCTGGTGCAAGGTGGTCCGGCGATTTTACAGGAGATGCCATTAGGTAAGGATTCGTTGGTGGGGATTACGATAGAGGGTCTGTTTGTACGTAACCGTCAAGGGCGTGTGTTGTCTTATATTCCATCTTTGCATCCTTGTAACGCACTTTGTGTAGATGGCAGAGGGGATGTATGGATTGGACAGGAAGACGGACTGGTGCTTTGGAATCCTTCAACAGGCAGGAGGCGTACGTTTTATACGACCGATGGTTTGGTAAATAATGCAGTACAGTCTATTATCGAGACTTCCGATTCCACATTATGGGTTTCCACAGCTAACGGTCTGTCTTGTCTGACTGTACGTCCGGCAGATGACGGGACTTGGCGTTATGTATTTGTTAACTTTAATCAAGACGATGGGATTATCGGAAACGAGTTTTGTCCGCGTTCGGTTTTCCGGACTTCCGATGGTACGCTGTATTGGGGTGGCATTAATGGATTCAATGTGATGGGTGCCTCTCATTCTGTGGCCGCACCTTCTCCGTTTGTGCCTGTGTTTGTAGGGTTCAGTTTGTTCGGGCAAAAGCACCCTTTGCCTTCTTCAGGGGAAGTGGCTTTGGCTTATGACCAGAATTTTTTCTCACTGGAGTTTTCAGCACTGAACTATGTCAATCCTACACAGACGCATTACCGTTATATTTTGGTGGGGATAGATGCCGAAGAGCAGGAAATGTGTTCATCAGACGGCCGTGGTTATGTCACTTATACAGACTTGCCTCCGGGCAGTTATCGGTTTAAGGTACAGGCAACACGGGGAGGCGAACCATGGACAGGACGTTATGCCGAATTTGGTGTAATAATAAGACCTCCTTTTTGGCGTACGCCTTATGCTTACGGATTGTATGTTTGTTTGGGAGTAGGTTTGACATGGTTACTGGCTGTAAGTTATGCACGGCGTAAGCGTCGTAGCCTGGTGCGTGAACAGAAAGAAAAACTGGATGAGATGAAAGGCGTGTTTTTGAAGAATATCCATAGCGAACTGCAAGAACCCGTAGACAGGATACTTTCTCCCCTGGACAGTGTGCTTGTATCGTTGGGTGAAGGAGAGGTCCGCCAACAGCTTCAGGGAGTGAGGCAGGAAGCAGAGGAAATGAAAAAACTGATAGACCAGTTGGCAGAGGGGGTATTGCTTCCTTTGCCAGCCGATGAAAAATCGATAGATCTGGAATCCTTGTTGATGGATATGCGGCATTTGCTGGTCTTGCAGGAAGAACGCAAGCTTCATCCGAGGGCTGTCCAGTCGCAAAAGGAAGCAGGTCCTTTGCTTACTGCGGCAGATGAAGCTTTTGTGCGTAAGGCTTTGCAATGTGTAGAGTCCAATCTGGATAATCCGGGTTATTCAGTGGAAGCTTGGAGCCGCGATATGGGGATGGACCGTACAGGGCTTTATCGTAAATTGACTTCCTTGGTGGGAAAGACACCTACCGGCTTTATCCGATCGGTACGCTTAAAGCAGGCGGCGTGCTTGCTTGACAAGGGCTATACAGTGGCTGAAGTGGCGGATATGGTAGGGTTCAGTACGTCAAGTTATCTGAGCAAGTGTTTTCAGGAAGAGTTCGGCGTTCGTCCTTCACAATATGCTCAACGGAAAGAAAAACATTGAAAAACAGCCCGATTTCAACATTTGTATAGTTTCTTGCAACGTGTGTGCACCTTCGTAACAGTCGAAATCCGTTACCTTTGTAAACCAATTGACAAACATCTAATATCTAAAATGTAATTATGAAAACATTCCGATTTGTAGGGTTAGCCCTGTTGCTGTGCAGTTCAGGGTTATCTGTGGCTCAAGAGGTGAGCCGGACGGCACATGGCGTAAAGCTGGAGGTGCCGGGTGAGAAGTTTAGCTGTGAGGTGCAGTTTTATACTCCCTCCATTGTGCGTGTAGTGAAATATCCGCAGGCAACAATGCCGGAGGAGAAGAGTCTTGCAGTGGTTCTTTCTCCCACCGAAGATATAAAGTTTAAGGTAAACGAGACGGATGATGCCGTAATATTGAAAAGTGCCGCCGTCACGGTCACGCTTGATAAGCAGGAAGGCACCTTGAGCTTTGCCGATTTGCAAGGTAATGCCTTGTTGACAGAGCAGGGAGAACCTTCTTTCAAACCTTATCAGGAGGGAGCCGATAAGGGATACTACCGTGTCTGTCAGGCATTCCGGCTGGATAAAGACGAGGCAATCTATGGGTTGGGACAGCTTCAGACGGGCAAAATGAGCCAGCGTAACCAGCAGAAATATCTTATTCAAAGCAATCTGGAAGACTCCAGTCCGTTCTTCCAGTCGGTTAAAGGCTATGGACTGTATTGGGATAATTATTCTCCTGTTACTTTTACCGACAATGCCGATGGAACTTCTTTCGATTTCGAGGTAGGAACGTGCGTTGATTATTATTTTATGTATGGCGGAAATGCGGATGGAGTGATTGCCGACATGCGTGAGCTCACCGGCCAGGTACCGATGTTCCCTTTATGGACTTACGGTTTCTGGCAAAGCAAGGAACGTTATAAAAGCCAGGATGAGGTAGTAGGAGTTGTGGGCAAGTATCGTGAACTGGGTGTACCCTTGGACGGTATCATTCAGGACTGGCAGTATTGGGGACACAATTATTTGTGGAATGCCATGGACTTTACCAACCCGCTTTTCCCCGACCCGCAGAAAATGCTTGACGATGTGCACGGCATGAACGCTCATATGGCCATTTCTATCTGGTCTTCGTTCGGTCCTGCTACGAAGCCTTATCGGGAGCTGGCTTCCAAAGATTTGCTTTATGATTTCAAGACTTGGCCTGCATCAGGTACCGAAGGTTGGCCGCCCGATCCTGAATATCCGTCGGGAGTAAAGGTATATGATGCTTATTCGCCTGAAGCTCGTGACATTTATTGGAAATATTTGAACGATGGTATTTTCAAGTATGGCATGGATGCTTGGTGGATGGACTCTACCGATCCGGACCATCTGGACTTTAAGCCGGGCGACCTTGACCAGAAGACCTATCTGGGTACTTTCCGTAAAGTGCGCAACGCCTATCCATTAATGTGCGTGGGAGGTGTCTACGATCATCAGCGTGCCACGACCTCAGATAAGCGCGTGTTTATACTTACACGTTCTGGATTTGTAGGCCAGCAACGCTACGGTGCCAATGTATGGTCGGGCGATGTGGGTTCTTCTTGGGAAAACTTGCGTAAACAGGTGCCGGCAGGACTGAACTTCTCGCTTTGCGGTATGCCACACTGGAACAATGATATCGGTGGCTTTTTTGCCGGACAATATAATAAGAGCTGGAATGACGGGACGGCTCCCAAGAATCCGCTTTATCAAGAACTTTTTGTGCGCTGGATGCAGTTCGGTACCTTTACACCGATGATGCGTTCGCACGGTGCAGATACACCTCGTGAAATTTATCAGTTCGGGAAAAAAGGTGAACTGGTGTATGATGCCATCGAGAAAATGATTCGTTTGCGTTATACGTTGTTGCCTTATATTTATTCTACTTCTTGGGAGGTCAGCCATCGTCAGTCTACGTTCATGCGTGCGCTTGTAATGGATTTTCCTGCAGACAAACAGGTGTGGGACATGAATGATGAATATATGTTCGGCAAGGCATTCCTCGTGGCACCGGTACTCGAAGCACAGTATACTCCCGAAACGGTGTTGAAAGTCGATGAACAAAGTGGATGGAACCGTGACAATGCTGGAAAGGCTGGAGATGAAACGGGTACCTTCGACTTTACTCAGAAGAAATCAGCTCCTGTCTATCTGCCCGAAGGTACGGTATGGTATGATTTCTGGACTAACGAAAAACTGGACGGAGGACAAGAGTTTGCACGTGAGACTACTCTCGACCTCATTCCGCTTTATATCAAGGCAGGTAGCATTGTGCCGCTGGGGCCTGATGTACAATATGCTACAGAAAAACCGTGGGATGTATTGACGCTTTGTGTCTATCCCGGTGCCGATGGAGATTTCACGCTTTATGAAGACGAGTTTGACAATTACAATTACGAAAAAGGTGCTTATACCGAAATCCCGATGACATGGGATGAGGCTTCCCGTCGTCTGACTATCGGTGCACGTAAAGGGTCATACCCAGGTATGCTGGAAAGCCGTAAGTTTATCGTGCGTACTCCCGATGGCAAGGAAAAGACAGTAAACTATACTGGCAAGAAACTGACGGTAAAATTGTAAGAAGCTGTTTTGAATTTCTCCAAAAAGTTTTTCTTGGCTTGATGTATCCTTTTTCGTGTGTGCTTTGGGCGATTTTTTGGTCCTTTTCGCTCCTGTTCTTCGTCAGATAGCCCGCTATCTTCCTCATCACAGAAGCGAAAATGCCTCAAAAACTCATCCCAAATCATCGCACGATAAATTCAAAACAGCTTCTAAGTCAATGCTGCTTAGGTAACTGAAAAGCAAATTGTAAATTTTCTATTCGGAAATCTGTATGCGATTGCAATGCGTTATTGGGTTTAAGAGCGGCAGCCAGTCTGCAGAGATACATGTTTCCGGCTTATAATGTAATAGGGCAGGTCTTTTCCTGCCCCTATTACATTTACAAGGATTTATTGGTGGATAATTTTTTACTGGATTCCGTTCTCACGCAGTTTCAGTTGCCATTCCCATGCCGAGCGCAGTGTGTCTTCCAGTGAAGTTTCTGCCTTCCAGCCTAGTTCGTTGTTGGCGTATGTCGGGTCTGCCCATACTTGTTCGATATCTCCTGCGCGCCGTTTGCCTATCTGGTAGTTCAGTTTTACACCTGTCGAAGCTTCAAAAGCGTGAATCAATTCCAATACAGAAACGCCTTTTCCAGTACCGATGTTGAATACCTCTACTGTGTCTTTCTGCTTGCCGTCCAGAATACGGTGCATTGCTGTGACATGTGCTTTTGCCAGGTCTACTACGTAGATGTAATCGCGGATGCACGAGCCATCCGGTGTGTTATAGTCATCACCGAATACAGTAAGTTTTTCGCGGATGCCGATAGCTGTTTGGGTCAGGTAAGGGATGAGGTTTTGCGGTACACCATTGGGCAGTTCGCCGATAAGTGCTGTCGGATGAGCTCCAATCGGGTTGAAGTAGCGTAGCAGGATGGCGTGTATGGGTGAGCCTGAAGCGATGGTGTCTCGGATGATTTCTTCATTGATTTGCTTGGTATTTCCGTAGGGGGATTCAGCTTTCTTGATAGGAGCCTCTTCGGTAACGGGTAAATGGTCCGGTTGGCCGTATACAGTGCATGATGAAGAGAAAATGATGCCTTCTACGCCATGGCGTGGCATTAGTTCCAACAGGTTGATAAGCGAGACGATATTGTTGCGGTAGTATAGCAGAGGTTTCTGTACAGACTCGCCTACGGCTTTGCTGGCAGCGAAGTGAATAATTCCTTTTATGCCTGGATATTTCGTGAATACGTTTTCCAGTGCGGCATAGTCCAGACAGTCTACGTGTTCGAAAGCGGGGCGGATGCCAGTTATTTTTTCAATGTTGTCCACCACATCGGCGCGTGAGTTTGACAGGTTATCCACAATCACTACATCGTACCCGTTGTTTTGCAATTCTACTACGGTATGCGAACCTATGTAGCCCGTACCGCCAGTTACTAAAATTCTTTCTTTCATTTTATAAGGTATTAATTTGATAAGGTTCTTATATTATCCATACAAAAATAGAAAGAAATATCGAAAAATGAATGTATTAAAAAACAAAAAGGCGCAAAATGACCGATTTGTAGTCCCATTATGACGATTTTGATACACAGGCTTTCGGCAGGGGACTTCATGAAGTGTCTAAAAAATAAAGACGAGGATAGAATTATTTCTATCTTCGTCTTTATGTCGGAATGAGGCGACTCGAACGCCCGACCCCTACGTCCCGAACGTAGTGCGCTACCAACTGCGCTACATTCCGATTGTGTATCGTCCTCTTTCGATAACGGGTGCAAAGGTAAGGCTTTTTTTGATATTCACAAAATAATAGTCGTTTTTTTTCTTGAAAAATGCGAATTTCTTTTATACCGCTTGTGTTTTTGCTGTATAATTGGCTGTGATGGGAGAATGCGCAACTGTTATACAATGTGTGGTATGGATTTATGCTTTTTGTTGATGTTGTCACAGGATACATGAATTCACAGACAACACAGAGAAGCACATAAGCAATAAGCAAAAAATCTGTGTTTGCTTGTGTCTTTCAGGTGTGAAAAGAGGCAAGCAAACACATTGGTTTCCTTGCCTCTTCCTGATTTGCAGAGCTTAAATATATATGCTCTTTGGGCTATTTGAATTTTCTAATTTATAGCATCGCCATTTCGTTCAATACATTGTAAACTGAGCTGCAGATACCCAGCAGAACGATACCCAACAGGCAGATAACCAGACAGGCACGTGTCATACCACTGCTACGGAAAGTGGGCAGCGGGTTGTCGTTCGGAGTAATGTACATCGCTTTCACGATGAGCAGGTAGTAATACAATGAGATGATTGTGTTGACCAATGCCAGGAATACTACCAGCCAGTGTCCGGCATGGAAAGCTGAAGCGAATACGAAGAACTTCGAGAAGAAACCGGCAAACGGCGGAATACCTCCTAGCGAGAAGAGTGCCAGTGTCATGATGAAGCTCAGGTGCGGGTTGGTTTTGTAGAAGCCGTTATAGGCATCGCGGTCTACACGTCCGCCGTTGTGTTGCTCTACAGTAGTGATGACACCGAAAATGGCAAGATTTGCCACGATGTACACGATGACATAGTAAACCAATGAAGCCATACCTTGTCCGTCGGCTCCAAGTACAGCCAACATAATGTAACCTGCCTGTGAGATACTACTGTATGCCATGAAGCGTTTCAGATCGTGCTGCAGGATAGCGAAGATGTTGGCAATGGTGATGGTTACAACAATAACTACCGACAGCATCAGGCTCCAGTTATCAATCATGGGACCGAATACTTTGACCAAAATGCTCATCAAAGCGAATGCTGCTGCACCTTTCGATATAACCGACAGGTATGCAGTAATGGCAGTTGGCGCACCTTGGTAGGTATCGGGTGTCCACATGTGGAACGGTACCAGACTCAGCTTGAAGCCCAAACCGGCGAAGAAGAAGACCATTGCCATGATTTGCAGCGGAGTGCCTGTAAGCAAGGCAGGCAGGTCATCGAAGTACATGGTTCCGCACGTGCCATAAACCAACGATAGGCCATATAGCATCAATGCCGATGAGAACATGGCGTTCAAGATAAACTTGGTGCCTGCCTCTGCACTATGATGCCGGTATTTGTCGAAGGCTATCAGGCAAGCCATCGGGATGCTGGCAAGTTCCAAGCCTACATAGAAAAGCAGGAAGCTGCCTGCACTTACCATATAGTACATACCCAGCAGGGTAGAGAGTGTAAGCACATAAAATTCGCCGGATTTGTGGCGGGTGTCTTCGCGATTAATCCATGAGTCTGCCTGCATGAATACCAGCAAGGTGCCTACAGTGAGAACGGTCTTGACGATGGAAGCCATCGGAGTCGTACGGAACATACCTCCGAAAGCTTCGCCTGTGACCGGCATGATGTTCAGTGCGATTTGCACTACTAAAAGTCCGCATGCCAAACCCTGTAACGCCTTGTGGTTAGGCTGTTTCAGTATTAAGTCGGCAAGCAAGATGATAATCAGTATCACTGCCAGACTGATTTCTGCTTGCATGGCGGAAAATATTGCACTTATATCCATAATGTCTTGATTAATGTATTAATTGTGAAATGATAGGTTCGACACTTCCGCTGATGACGTCACTTACCCAGTACGGAGCAAGTCCAAGTCCGGCAACAGCTGCGATGAGGCAGATAACGGCAAGGCGTTCGTCCCATGTGGCGTCTGTCAGTTTCAGGTGTTCCGGATTCTTGCAGGTTCCATACAGGATTTTTCCGACAACGCGCAGGATGTACACTGCTGTGATGACGATACTCATCGTAGCGATGATGGTACAGGTGCGGTGGAAGAGGTCTGTATGCTGGAATGAACCGACAAAGACGGTCATTTCGGCAATAAATCCGCTCAAGCCCGGCAAACCGAGATTGGCAAGACCGGCAATCACATAACCTACTGCCAAAAAGGGCATGATTTTCATCAAGCCGCTTAACTGGCGGATGTCACGGGTATGTGTGCGTCCGTAAATCATACCGATGAGGGCAAAGAACAAGGCTGTCATCAAACCGTGGCTCAGCATCTGCAGGATAGCACCTGTCGAGCTGACACGGGTAGCCATCAGCAAAGCAAACAATACCAAGCCGCAGTGGCTTACAGATGAGTAGGCATTGATGTATTTCAAGTCGGTCTGTACGACGGCGCTGAATGCTCCGTAAACAACCGAGATAGTAGTCAATACCAAGAAGAAATCACCCCAATATGCCATACCGGTAGGCATCAGGTACATTGCCACACGGAAGCATCCGTAGCCTCCCAGTTTCATCAATACGCCGGCATGGAGCATAGATACGGCGGTCGGTGCCGAAGCGTGACCGTCAGGGCTCCATGTATGGAATGGGAAGAGGGCTCCCAGTACACCGAATCCCAAAAATACCATTGGGAAGAATACCTGTTGGAATTCAGTCGGTATTTTCAGTTTGGCGATTTCAATCACGTTCATGGTTTCTGCTCCGGCACCATAGAAGATACCCAGAATACCAATCAGCAGGAATGCCGAACCACCCATTAACATCAAGGTCAGCTTCATGGCAGAATATTCTTTGCGGCCGCTTCCCCATACACCGATAAGCAGGTACATCGGAATCAATGCCACCTCGTAGAACATGAACATAGTGAACAGGTCGGTAGAGATAAAGAATCCGAATACACCGGTACTTAATAAAGTAAACCACATAAAATATTCTTTGGTAAGCGGCTTCAGCTTCCACGAAGCGAATGTTCCGGTGAACACGATGATGGCACTCAGCAGCAACATTACTACCGAAATACCGTCGACACCTACTGAGTAGGCAATGTGTAATGGGGCATACCAGCTGATGCTATCGGTAAAAAGCATTTCTTCGGTTGCACCCCCGTTTCGAAGTCCAATATAAGAAACGGTAAGGTATGCGGCAAGAACCAGCAGGATACTGGATCCGGCTACCATCACTCCTCTTACCTGATTCAGATTGCGGGCTATCCATAAACCCAACAGCATCAGCAGAGGTACTAATACGAAAAGACTTAATATATTCATAATACTAATAACATGACGGTTAATACTATAACTCCACCCAGGAACCACATGGTATAGCTCTGGATTTTACCATTCTGTATAGGCTGGGCTGCTTCACCTGCCGCGTTGGTGCTCCAAGCCATGAAGTTCATGAATTGGTCGATAACGTGACGGTCGAACCAGGCAAGTGGAGTAGAGATGCAGCGGAAAATGATTTTCTTGGTTACGAACAACCAGATTTCATCCATGTAGAAACGCTTGTAAGCGGCACGGTGCAACGTCGGGAAACGTTTTGCCAGCATATCGGCAACCGGTTGCTTGTCGCGTGCATACATCCATGTAGCCAGTGCGATAGCAATCAGGGCTACCACGATGCTGGTTACTGCCACTTGGGTATTCAGGTGGATGTCGTAAGCATGACCGTTAGCTGAAACAAAGTGACCGAACGGAAGAATCCAACCACAAACAATAGTGATGGCTGCAAGTACCATCAGCGGGAAAGTCATGCTCAGCGGACTTTCGTGCGGGGTATGATGTTCGTGCAGTTCCTTATTCTCTGTTCCCCAAAAGATGCCGTAGTACAGACGGAACATGTAGAATGCTGTCATGCCGGCGATAATCGTCATAATCCAACCGATTACCGGACTGAACTGGAAGCAGGCGGTCAAGATTTCATCTTTTGAGAAGAAACCTGAGAACGGAGGGATACCTGCAATAGCCAGGCAGGCAATCAGGAAGGTGATGTGGGTAATCGGCATATACTTGCGCAAACCGCCCATGGTAGACATTTCGTTGCTATGTACGGCATGGATGATACATCCGGCACCCAGGAACAACAAAGCCTTGAACATGGCGTGAGTGAACAGGTGGAACATACCAGCCATATAGCCCAAACCGCCTTCATGCGGGTCGGCAGAAGTACAAACTCCCAGTGCTACCATCATGAAACCAATTTGAGAAATGGTTGAGAAGGCAAGCACACGCTTGATATCGCTCTGCACACAGGCGACAGATGCCGCATAGAAAGCTGTGAATGCACCTACGTATGCTACAAGATGTAGTGTCTCGGGGGCATAACCGATAAACAATGGGAACATGCGGGCTACCAGGTAAACACCGGCAACCACCATGGTAGCAGCATGGATAAGGGCGCTGACTGGTGTAGGACCTTCCATGGCATCGGGCAACCAGATGTGCAACGGGAACATGGCACTCTTACCAGCACCACCAATGAACATCAGTCCGAGGGCTAACGGCAGTACCATACCGCATTTCATCAGCTGTTCCTGTTCGGGAGTGAAAGTAAAGGTTCCCATGTAGAAACCGTAAAGCAGAATACCGATGAGGAAGCCCAAATCGGCAAAACGTGTAACGATGAATGCTTTTTTGCTTGCTGCAATGGCTTCTGGCTTCGTATAATAGAATCCGATAAGCAAATAAGAAGAAACACCCACTAACTCCCAGAACACGTACATCTGGAAAATGTTGGTAGCAAGGACCAATCCCAGCATAGAGAATGAGAAAAGCGACAAGAATGCATAATAACGCTGGAATCCCACTTCTCCTTTCATGTAACCGAATGAGTAGATATGAACCATCAGACTGACCGTCGAGATGACAACCAGCATCATTACCGAAATCGGGTCGAGCAAGATGCCCATGTCAATGTGCAGCGAGGTGTTGAAGGGTAGCCATTGGATATTCCAAGGCATCAGCGTCTGGAAAACTCCTTCTGCCGTGCGTGGAGCCGTGAAGTATTCGTAAGCGGTGAGGTAGCTCAGAATCGTAACAGCTGTCAGTGACAATGTGCCGATGAGCCCCGCTACGCGATGTTTCATGTACATACCCGTCAGTCCCAATATCAGGAAACTCAGAACGGGCAGCGCGAGTATCAGTATTGTATATTCCATAATCGATAATTGTTTTAGTTATCCTTTCATGTCGGTGATGTCATCGGTCAGGACTTGTTTCACGTTGCGGTACACATTGATGATAATGGCTATCGCTACGGCTGTTTCAGCTGCTGCGATGGCAATACCGAATAACGTGAAGAAATGTCCTTCCAGTTGTCCTGGAAAAAGATAACGGTTGAATACGGCAAAGTTAATGTTCGTTGCATTCAGCATAAGCTCGACGGAGATGAGCAGTGCCAGCAGGTTTTTGCGGGTAAAGAATCCGTAAATACCACAAAACATCATGATGGTACTGATGACCAAGTAATGTATTACATGTATTTCCATAAATTGAACCTCCTGTTTATTTTTCCTTTCGTGCGATCAGGATGCCACCAATCATACATGCCAGCAGCAAGACACTGACTACCTCAAAAGGTAATACAAATTGATATTTATCCGTTCCTACAAGAGCCAAGCCAACTTCGCGTGAGGGAAGTTCTTCTCCCAGCGGGATAGTGTTGAGGGCAAATCCATTGGTGAAAAGCAGCAAGAGAACCAATGCGGCACCTACTACTGTGGTAGCGAGCAGGCTGAATAGCTTGGCTTTGCTTACTTTGTATTTCATGTCTTTGTCCGAACGGGTCAATGCGATAGAGAATACATACAATACAATGATACCTCCGGCATACACCATCAGCTGGACAGCACCCAAGAACGTGTAGCCCAGCATAAAGAATATCGCCGCGGTTCCGAAGAGAACAAACAGCAGGTAGGTAGCGGCACGCAACAGTTTGCCTGTGGTTACTGCAAGTACCGAGCACACTGCAATGGCGAGTGCCACTACGAAGAATACGATATTTTGAAATGATAGTATTTCCATATTCTATTTTGATTATTTAGCGAGGGTTGAACCTTCGTGGTTAAGGGTCAAGACGAGCTTGTCTTTCTCGAACACCGCATTTTCAAAATCGTTGGTGAACTCAATGGCACCATGAGGGCAGGCATTCACACACAAGTTGCAAAACATGCACGAGCCAAGATTGTACTCATATTTGACCAATACTTTTTTCTTCTTTCCGTCGGCATCTTCACGCGTTTCTGTCGTGAGTTTGATTGTGCCGTTCGGGCAATTCATCTGACACAGTCCGCACGCGATGCAGTGATGATGGTTCTCTTCATCGTGAATCATCGTCAGCTTGGCACGGTGGCGTTCGGGGATGTGCAGGGTCGTATGACGGTTTTCAGGATATTGCTCGGTAATTTTCGGTTCCAAAAACACTTTCATCGAAGTGCGCAGGCCGATAAGCAAGCTTTTTAAGCCTGAAGCATATCCTTTTATATAGTCGCTGAAACTTTCCATGTTAATTCTGTATTAAAAAACGAGTCCATAAACTTTGCATACAGCCATCACCAGCATGACGAGCAATGACAACGGCATGATGTATTTCCATTCCAAGGTCAGTACTTGGTCGATACGCAGACGTGGGTAAGTCCAACGCAGCCACATCAGCAGGAATACGACGAAGAACGTTTTTCCCAAGAACCATACAATACCCGGAATGTAGTCCATTACAGCGTTGAATCCGTCAAGACCGGCAATGTGTAGCGGCATCCATCCTCCCAGGAAGAGGGTAGTGGCGATTCCCGATGTGATGAACAGGTTCAGGTATTCTGCCAAGTAAAAGAATCCGAAATGCATACCCGAATATTCGGTATGGTATCCGGCTGTCAGTTCTTGTTCTGCTTCGGCAAGGTCGAACGGGCCACGGTTTGCCTCGGCATTACCTGCAATCAGATAGATGATGAATGCTACGATGGCTACGATATGTCCCTTGAAAATGTTCCAGCCGTTGGCTTGACTCATTACGATTTCGTGGATATCCATTGTTCCACTTAGCATCACCATGGTCAGTACCGTGATTCCGATAGAGATTTCGTAGCTGATGAGCATTGCACCGCTTCGCACGGCACCGATAAGGGTATATTTGCTGTTACTACTCCAGCCGGCAAGCAAAATGCCCAGGATACCGATGGAAGAGGCTGCCAGCACAAACAAGATGCCGATGTTCATACTCAGAATTTCTCCACCATTGTGCCAAGGCAGGCAGGAGAACGTCAAGATGGAGGCAAGAATAACAAGGAAAGGAGCCAGACCGTATAGGAACTGGTCGGCATTCTTCAGCTTGAATACTTCCTTGATCAGAATCTTGATAACGTCTGCCGGAACTTGCAGCAGACCTCCTTTGCCACCTACACGGTTGGGACCGATACGGCACTGGAAAGCCGCGCAGACCTTACGTTCCATATAAATAAGGATGATGGCAAGCACGGCATATAATACCAAAATAATAACACCCACAACGACACATTCCAGGAAAATGGCAAGACCTTCCGGCATTATACCGCACAGCCAAGAGTGGATGGCGGCCAAGAGCGGTTGCAGGTTATAGTAATCTAAAAATGCTTGGTTCATATTGGTTTATTCTTAATTTTTAATAGGCTTGCGCCGAACGTTGTTTCTTCTTTCTCATCGGTCGATATCCGGGATAACGAAGTCTACCGAAGCACCGATGGCAATCAGGTCGGCAAATTTCCAGCCACGGCAAAGTGTGTCCATCGCCTGTACCAGTGGCAATCCTGTCGAGCGGAAGTGCATACGGTAAGGAGTCTTGTCACCATGACTTTCGATTACGACACCAAATTCGCCACGGCTTGCCTCTACTGCCGATGTCCAGATACCTTCCGGCAACTTGATAATCGGTTTGGTCTTTACGCGGAATTCACCTGCCGGAATGTTGTCTATCAGTTGTTCGATGATGCGGCATGATTCCATGATTTCGTCCATACGTACCATGTAGCGTGCGAAAGTATCACATTCGTTGTAAGTGATTTGCTTGAAATCCACCTTGTCATACAATGCATACGGGTGGCGTTTGCGCACATCGTTTGCCCATCCTGTAGCACGTCCTGTACCTCCGGTGCATCCCATTGAGATAGCATCTTCTTTGGTCAGGATACCTACGCCTTTCATACGGGTATCAGCAATGACGTTTCCGGTAAAGATATCGTGATAGTCCTTGATGACTTTACGCAGATGCTTGATGAAATCTTTCACTTTCTGGCAGAAAGTGGGGTGAATATCATCTTGCACGCCGCCGATTACGTTATAGTGCTGAATCAGACGTCCTCCTGTAGTTTCCTCGAAGATGTCGAGTATCATCTCTCTTTCACGGAATCCGTAGAAGAACGGAGTCATGGCACCCATATCCAATACCAGACAAGAATAGAACAGCAAGTGAGAATCGATACGTTGAAGCTCGTCCATGATGGTGCGGATGTATTGTGCACGTTCCGAGATTTCGATGCCGGCAGCTTGTTCGATACATGTACACAGTGCGTGGCGGCTTTGGTGGGCACTCAGATAGTCCAGACGGTCGGTCATGCCCAATGTCTGCGGATAAGTCAGGCTTTCGTTCATCTTTTCGATGCCGCGGTGGATGTATCCCAATACGGGATCGACTTTCTTGACCACTTCTCCGTCAAGCGCGATTCGCATACGTAATGCACCGTGTGTAGACGGGTGTTGGGGACCCATGCTTACGACAAAATCATCTTCACCGAACACACGGTGGTCAATGCCTTGCAGGGTTCCGTCGCGTTGCAGACGGTATTCTTTGGTAATATCCGCATTGATTTCATTGTCCAAACGCAAAGGGTTTGATTTCATATCGTAGTCTTTGCGCAGCGGCCAGCCTATCCAGTCTTCCCGCAAGAAAAGACGGCGCATGTCCGGATGGCCGGTAAACAGGATGCCGAAGAAGTCGTATACCTCGCGTTCTTTGATGAGGGCAGTCTTCCATAAATCGCTTACAGTGGGAAGCAACGGCTGTTGGCGGTCGGTTGTTGCGGTGCGGATGGCTATGGTATCGCCCGTTACGGTCGATTCCATGAAGTAGATGGCTCCCAGACCTTCTTCACCCCAGTCCATGCCTACAATGTCGCGCAAGAAATCCATCGGGCTTTGCGGGTCGTTTCTCAATCCTTCTGCCACGTGACGGAAATCGCTTAATGGCACTTTGATGACTCCGGCATTTCCCGGACACACTTCTGCTCCTTGTATTGTCTTCATTACGTCGTCACGTTTCATACCTGACCTCCTTTCGCCTTTTCTGTTTCGTTATCGTTTACCTCATCATTTGCTTCGGTCTTGCGGTTTACACCTCCCAGGTAGCGTTCTACCTTCATTTTGCGTTGCAATTGCATCAAACCGTAATAGAAGGCTTCAGGACGTGGAGGGCAGCCGGGAATGTATACGTCGACAGGAATTACTTTGTCGATACCGTTTACTACGTTGTAGGATTTGATGAACGGACCTCCTGAAATGGTACATCCGCCTACGGCAACTACATACTTGGGCTCTGCCATCTGATCGTACAGACGTTTCATTACAGGAGCAGTACGATAGGTGATGGTACCCATTACCACCAGTACATCGGCTTGGCGAGGGGAGTTACGTGTTACCTCGAATCCGAAACGTGCCATGTCGTAACGTGCGGCACCCAATGCCATGAATTCGATGGCGCAGCAGCTTGTTCCCAGCAACAATCCCCATACAGAATTGCTTCGTCCCCAGTTGATCAGGTCATCGAAAGTGGTCAGGATAACACCTGCACCATCATCGTTCAACTGCTGGACCATGCGTTCCAGATAGTCGTTGTTCTTGAACTCATCATACTGCATAGAGCGGATTTTCGGTTTCTTTATTTCCATTCCAACGCTCCTTTCCGCCAGGCGTATGCCAAGCCCAAAATTAATACTAACAAGAAGAATGATACACACACTAATGCGTAGGCACCGATTTCAGTCACTACATTCGCCCACGGGAAGAGGAATACGGTCTCGATGTCGAACATCAGGAACAAGATGGCAAACAGGTAATAGCCTGCCTTGAACTGTACCCATGACTGTCCGCGGGTCGGGATACCGCACTCATATGGTTCACCCTTTTGCGGGTTGAACGTGTGAGGCGCGATAAGGTTTGAAATCGTCAGTGCCGCTACCACCAGCACAACGGCTGTCAGGATAGCTACAACTAAAAACGTGAAAAACATATATATAATTATATTTGATGATAATTCTCTTGTCGTGTGCGATTACGGCCGGTCTCGGAAAAGGCACACACCATTCCTGCCCTTATAGGTGGCACTATAAAGGATTCATAAAGTATTAGTGTGGGTTTTGTCCGTTTTTTCATTGCTGACCAGTCTGAAAACTGGAGGCAAAGATACGTATTTATTTTTAATTAACAGGAAGCAAAATTGCATAAAAAAGTAGACAAGCGGGCAAATATTTAAGAATCTCTATGTTGGGCTAATGGTAAAAGCGGTTCAGAGGAGGGGTTTGGAGGTGTGAAGACAGTCTGTTGTCAATTCTTGTTGGTCAGGACAGGCGCAAGGCTGGACTGTGTAATTTGATGCAATCGGTATGTGTATGCCGGTGTGGCTTGTCGGGTGGAGGAAGGTGTATGGATGTCCAGAAATGAGAATGTCTGCATCTGACCAATCATTATTCCAGCATATATCAACTGCATGATAAGATGCATTGCAGTCCTTGCCCAGTCCCAGTACCAGTAGGACTGCAGTCCTACTGGTACTGGGACTGGCAACGCAGTTAACTGTCTTTGCCGGCACAATCTTATCCCGGAAAAGAACAAGCAATGTCCGCTGCCTCCGCCCCATAATTATGCCCACAATGATGGTATAGCAATAGGGGAATGCGGAACATCCTCGAAAACAATTCACAAAATAAACCTGGGCAAGATTTAGGAACTGTCTCTTAGAAGCTGTTTTGAATTTCTCCAAAAAGTTTTTCTTGGCTTGATGTATCCGTTTTCGTGTGTGCTTTGGGCGATTTTTTGGTCTTTTTCGCTCCTGTTCTTCGTCAGATAGCCCGCTATCTTCCTCATCACAGAAGCGAAAATGCCTCAAAAACTCATCCCAAATCATCGCACGATAAATTCAAAACAGCTTCTTAATTGAAGAATTTTTCTAATTTTTTAATCATCATGTTCAGGCAGAACACCACAACGTGGTCGTTTTCCTGAATGGTAGTGTTACCTGTTACCAAGATACCTTCTCCGTTTCGTATCAGTCCTCCGATGGTAGCTCCTTTGGGTAATCCGGCATCTTTTACCTGCGAACGGGTGATGCGTGCTCCTGCCTTGACGGTAAACTCTGCTACATCGGCATTGGCAAAGGTAAGACATTTCACGTTCGATACGTCTGCATCCAGCATCATCTGGTAAATATGGCTTGCTGCGATGAATTTCTTGTTGATGACACAGCCTATGTCCATGCTTTCAGCCATACTGATGTAGTCTACGTTTTCTACTTGTGCTACGGTTTTGCTCACACCCATCCGTTTGGCTGCAAGGCAGGCAAGGATATTTGTTTCGGCGCTTCCGGTCAGGGCAACGAATGCTTCAGTGTTTTTGATGCCCTCTTCTGTCAGCAGGTCTAAGTCTCGTCCGTCTCCGTTGATAATCATTACTTTATCGTCTACCAGTTCGGTCAGGCGATTGCAACGTGCATAGTCGCTTTCGATAATTTTGGTACGCATGTATTCCGGCATGTATTGTACTGTGCGCACGGCGATGCGGCTTCCTCCCATAATCATCACGTTACGCACGTCGGCATAGTTTTCTTTGCCTGCAATTTTGCGGATATAGGGTATGTATTTTTTTGTGGTGGTAAAATACACAATATCGTTCAGCAGGATAGAGTCATCACCTCTGGGGATGATGGTTTCATTGCCACGCTTGATGGCAACGATGTGGAATGGAATGTTTTGTCCGCCTAGTTCGTAGAGGGGAATGTTTAAGATTTCGGCCGTTTCCCGCATCTTGGTTCCGATAAGCACGAGTGCGCCTCCTGCAAACTCCCACCACTGGCGTATCCAGCTCATCTTGACTGCGTCGACAATGTCTTTTGCTGCCAGCATTTCAGGGTAGATGAGTGAATGTACTCCACGTTTGGCGAAAAATTCCTGGTATTTAGGCAGCAAGTATTCGTAATTGTCGATACGGGCTACGGTTTTCTTGGCTCCTAGTCCGGCAGCAAGCATGCAGGCGGTCATGTTCTGGCTCTCGTTGGGAGTGACGGCTATAAACAAGTCGGCATTTGCCGTTCCTGCTTCTTTCAGTCCGGATATGGAAGTAGGAGAGATGTTGACCGTCATCAGGTCGAAATTGTTGCCAAGTTTTCCCAGTCTGTCTTCGTCTTCATCCATGAGGATGATGTCTTGTTTTTCTCCAGCCAGCAGTTTGGCAAGATGGGTGCCTACTGCGCCTGCTCCTGCAATAATGATTTTCATACTTCAAGTAAATGAATAAGTGTGTTATATATCGTTGTCTTGTCTATACCACAGATGGCATGTAAGGCTTCTACGGGTCCGTGTGGAATGAAACGGTCGGGGATGCCCAGTCGTTTGACGACAGGTGTATATCCGTTATCGGACATGAATTCGAGTATGGCACTACCCATTCCTCCTTTCAGGATGCCGTCTTCTACGGTAACGATACGATGGAATCGTTTTCCTATTTCGTGGAGCATGGCTTCGTCTAATGGTTTCAGAAAACGTAAGTCATAATGGGCAATGCTCTTCCCTGTATGTGCCTCGCTTTCGGTAATAGCCTGTGCGGCATCGTTGCCGATAGGACCGATGGTGATAACGGCAAGGTCGGAACCGTCTTTCAGCTTTCTGCCTTTTCCTACCTCGATGGCTTCAAACGGACATTCCCAGTCAGTCTGTGTTCCTCTGCCACGTGGATATCGGATGGCGAATGGTCCTTGGTCGGGTAGTTGTGCCGTGTACATCAGTTTACGTAGCTCGTGCTCGTCGTATGGTGAGGCGATGGTCAAGTTAGGAATAGGGCGTAAATAAGCCAAATCGAATATACCGTGATGAGTCGGTCCGTCTTCTCCTACCAATCCTGCACGGTCTAGGCATAGCACTACGTTCAACCGCTGGATAGCTATGTCGTGAATGATGTTATCGTAGGCACGTTGCATAAATGATGAGTAGATATTACAGAACGGTTGTAATCCTTCTTTTGCCATTCCTCCTGAAAAAGTTACGGCGTGTCCTTCGGCGATGCCTACGTCAAAAGCCCGGTCGGGCATGGCTTTCATCAATATGTTCATCGAACATCCGGTAGGCATGGCAGGGGTGACACCGATAATTTTCTTGTTTTGCCTTGCCAGTTCCAATAAGGTATTGCCAAATACGTCCTGAAACAGGGGAGGCATTCCGGTAGTGTCAGGAATGATACGTTCACCGGTTTCTTTATTGAATTTTCCAGGAGCGTGCCAAAGGGTTGCTTCTTTTTCAGCCGGTTTGAACCCTTTGCCTTTAACGGTATGGATATGCAACAGTTTTGGTCCTTTCATGTCCTTTATTTCTTTCAGGACTTTGGTCAGTGAAAGCACGTCGTGTCCGTTTACTGGCCCGAAATAGCGGATGTTCATTCCTTCGAAAATGTTTTGCTGTTGGGTCAATACCGATTTTAGGCTGTTGTTGAACCTCAGCAGGCTTTTTTGGCGTTCTTCTGTCAGAATGCCTATTTTACGCAGCTTTTGAGCGATGGCAAAACGCAGACGGTTGTATCCTTCTGAGGTTTGCAGGTTCAGCAGGTATTGTTTCATGCCTCCTACGCTACGGTCGATGGCCATGTTGTTGTCGTTAAGGATAATCAACAGGTTATTGGGAGTGGATGAGGCATTGTTCAGTCCTTCGAAAGCCAGTCCGCCACTCATTGACCCGTCTCCGATGATGGCTACTACATGCCGGTCGTCTTCTTCTTTTCGCGAGGCGGCGACCGCCATCCCTAATGCGGCAGAGATGGAATTGGATGCGTGTCCGCAGGTGAATGTATCGTATTCGCTTTCGGCAGGTGAGGGAAAGGGGCACAAACCGTTCAGTTTCCGGTTGGTGCAGAACTGGTCACGGCGTCCGGTCAGAATCTTATGACCGTATGCCTGATGTCCTACGTCCCATACGATGCGGTCGTAGGGAGTGTTGAATACGTAATGAAGGGCAACTGTCAATTCAATAACTCCCAAGCTTGAACCGAAATGCCCAGGATTACGGGAAAGTTCGTCAATAATCATTTCCCTAAGCTCTTTGCAAACTTCCGGAAGTAAATCGGCTGGAAGATGGCGCAAATCCTTTGGACTATCTATTTTGTTCAACAATTCGTAAGAAGTAGCTTGTTCCATCTGATTTCTTTTCAATATTAATGGTGCAAAAGTACAATAAATATGTGTAGAGTGTTTACATTTGTACCAAAAATAACGAATATAGTCTGTTTATGGAGTTTAGAACAAAAGTGGATTTACCTGTAGGGATGCCTCCAGTCAATCATTCGGATGTGTTGATGTTGTGGGGATCTTGCTTTGCTGAAAATATCGGGAAGTTGTTTATGGATTATAAATTCAGGTGTGATGTGAACCCGTTTGGTGTGTTATACAATCCAAGTTCGATAGCTGAGGCTATTTCGCAGGTGGATTGTCCTTTTATATATAATAAGGAAAATCTGAAGGAATATCAGGGTGTTTGGTATAGCTTGATGCATCATAGCAGTTTCTCGTCGCGCAATCCCGAAGAATGTCTGACTAAAATCAATGCCCGGTTGCTACATGCTAGAGAATGTCTGCATCAGGCACATTGGGTGATGTTCACTTGGGGAACCGCTTGGGTATATGAGTGGAAAGAAAACGGACAGGTAGTGGGGAACTGTCATAAATTGCCTGGGAATTGTTTTAACCGTCGGTTGTTGGGAGTAGATGAAATCGTAGGGGCTTATTCCTTGTTGGTGGAGAGGTTGTCAGCGTTGAAGCCTGATTTGCACTTTTTGTTTACAGTGAGTCCTATCCGTCATGTAAAAGATGGTATGCATGGTAATCAAATCAGTAAATCTGTGTTGTTGTTGGCCGTGCAAAAACTGATAGAGGCCTATCCAGCCCGTTGTTTTTATTTTCCTTCTTATGAAATCATGGTGGATGAATTACGTGATTACCGTTTTTATGCTGATGATATGTTGCATCCGTCATTTCAAGCTGTCCATTATATATGGGAATGTTTTGGGCAGACTTTTTTCCCGCCGGCTACCCACCGCTTCCTTAAAGATTGGGAAGTGGTGAAAAAAGGACTGGAACATCGTCCGTTTGACCCTGATTCGAAGCAATATCAGCGTTTTTTAAGTCAAATACTGTTAAACATAGAAGCGCTAAAAGAAAAATTCGCGTACTTAGATGTCCAAAATGAAATTAATCTATGTCAAGCTCGATTGAAGAAATAGTTTCCGTAATAGGAGCAAATCGTGTCGGAGACCGTCCGGCACAGGTTGATTGGATACTGACTGATAGTCGTTCGTTATGTTTTCCGGAAGAAACATTGTTTTTTGCGCTGAAGACTAAACGCAATGACGGCCATAAGTATATTGAAGAATTGTATGCACGGGGTGTATATAATTTTGTAGTTACTGAAATTCCGAAAAAGATGCAGGGCTGTAAAGATATAAACTTTCTGGTCGTGAGTAATGTGCTGAAAGCTTTACAGCGTTTGGCTGCTAAGCATCGTGAGCAATTCGATGTCCCTGTTGTGGGCATTACGGGAAGTAATGGGAAAACGGTGGTAAAGGAATGGCTTTACCAGTTGCTAAGCCCGGAACGGAGAATTACACGTTCGCCGCGCAGTTATAATTCTCAGATCGGTGTTCCTTTGTCGGTTTGGATGATGGATTCACATACGGAACTGGGTATTTTCGAAGCAGGTATTTCTGAAATGGGGGAAATGGAAGCCTTAGAGCCTATTATCCGTCCCACTATCGGTGTGTTGACTAATATAGGTGGTGCTCATCAGGAGAATTTTACTTCTTTGCAGGAGAAATGTATGGAGAAATTGCTCTTGTTTAAGGATTGTGATGTAATTATTTATAATGGCGATAATGAACTGATAAGCAGTTGTGTGGCGAAATCGTTGTTCGCAGCGCGTGAAATTGCCTGGTCAATGAAAGATGTGGAACGCCCTCTTTTTGTCGAGAAAATAGAAAAAGATGCTACGGGTACGACTGTGAAATATAGGTATTTGGGATTTTTTAAAGAATACCGTATTCCGTATATTGATGATGCTTCCATTGAAAATTCACTGAATTGCCTGGCGGTAGCTTTATATCTGATGGTCTCGCCTGAGACAATAGCCGAACGGATGGCTTGTCTGGAACCGGTAGCTATGCGGCTGGAAGTGAAAGAGGGTAAAAACGGCTGTGTGTTGATAAATGATAGTTATAATTCAGATTTTGCTTCGTTAGACATAGCACTTGATTTTATGGCAAGGCGGTCTGAAGGTAAAATGCGCCGTCGTACGTTGATTCTGTCGGACATTCTGGAGACTGGGCAGCCGGGAAAATTGCTTTATCGCCAAGTCGCAGACTTGGTTCATAGTAGAGGAGTAGACCGGTTAATAGGAGTGGGCGAAGAGATTTCGGCTGCTTCGGCTCGTTTCGAAGTGAAGGATAAACAATTTTTCCAGACAACGAAAGAACTGATAGCTTCCGGTGTGCTTGCTTCGTTACGGGGCGATGTCGTCCTGGTGAAGGGGGCACGAGCTTTTCATTTTGATGAGGTGACGGATTTGTTGGAGTTGAAAGTACACGAAACAATTCTGGAAATAAACCTGAATGCTTTGGTCGATAATTTGAATTATTACCGCAATAAACTGAAACCTGAGACCAAATTGATGTGTATGGTCAAGGCATCGGCATACGGGGCTGGTCCGTTTGAAGTGGCAAAGACTTTGGAAGAACACCGGGTTGATTACCTGGCTGTGGCTGTGGCAGATGAAGGAGCTGATTTGCGGAAGGCAGGCATTACTTGCCCTATCATAATCATGAATCCTGAAGTGACGGCATTTAAGACAATGTTTGCCTATCGCCTTGAACCGAATATTTATGGCTTTCGCATTTTGGAAGATCTGATTAAAGCTGCCGAGCGGGAAGGAGTGTCTAATTTCCCTATCCATATTAAAATTGATACGGGCATGCACCGCTTAGGGTTCGATCCGTATAACGATATGAAACCGTTGGTTGAACGTTTGAATCGTCAGTCGGCAGTAATACCACGTTCGGCCTTTTCACATCTGGTGGGAAGTGATTCTTCTCGTTTCGATGCTTTTACACGAAAGCAGATTGAAACGTTTGAAGCCGCTTCGGCCGAATTGCAGGCCGGATTTACGCATAAGATTTTACGTCATATTTGTAATACGGCGGGTATCGAACGCTATCCGGGAGCACAATTTGATATGGTACGGTTGGGTATAGGATTGTATGGGATTGATCCTTATACCAATCGTGTCTTGCATAACGTAAGTACGCTGAAAACTACAATTTTGCAAATTCATAATGTATCAGCAGATGAAACTATTGGCTATAGCCGGAAGGGAGTGTTGCACCGTGACTCACGCATTGCCACTGTTCCTATAGGATATGCTGATGGATTGAATCGGCATTTGGGGAACGGTAATGCCTACTGTTTGGTGAATGGACAGAAAGCCCCGTATATAGGCAATATCTGCATGGATGTGTGTATGATTGATGTGACAGGTATAGACTGTAAGGAAGGGGATAAGGTGGTTGTCTTTGGAGATGACCTGCCCGTGACGGTGTTGTCGAATGCTCTTGATACGATACCTTACGAGATTTTGACCAATGTTTCGAATCGCGTAAAACGGGTATATTTTCAAGATTGAAAAGTTGTTTAGTCGTATTTTATGGCAAAATATGAGGCGATTTTTAGCGAGAATGTAGTAAAAGAGGGGGATATTCAAATAAAATTTAAAATTTAAGCCAAAATAACGGCATTTGATTTTGATATGTCATGAATTTCTTTTTTCTTTGTAGCTGTAAAAAACATTTGGGGCAATAAGCCTGCCTGATATCTTTGTTAACGTAAACTAAGAAGACGGTGCAAGTGTGTTGTCCCAGTAAGAAGACCGATATTCAATTAAATTTCTAATTAATATTAAAAGAGTAATTTTATGGAAACTACTAAAAAACAAAAACAAGGATTTAAGGGAATTGAAGCTGCTGGTTTAGTTATTATCGCATGCTTTATTGTTGCATTGTGTATTTACAAGTTCGTGTTGGGCGATCCGTCTAACTTCATGAACAATGACCCGAACAACCACCCGCTGCCGGGTAACATGTTGGGTACTATCTACAAAGGTGGTGTTGTCGTACCGGTTATCCAGACTTTATTGTTGACTGTGTTGGCATTGAGCGTTGAGCGTTATTTCACTATCCGTGCTGCTTTTGGCCGTGGTAAATTGGTTAAATTCGTTGCTCAGATTAAAGATGCTCTGGCAAAGAATGATATGGAAGCTGCTCAGGCATTGTGCGACAAGCAACGCGGTTCTGTAGCAAATGTAGTAGGTGCAACTTTGCAGACTTATCGTGAGATGGAACAAAATGCTGAATTGGATAAAGACCAGAAGGTATTGGCTATCCAAAAATCATTGGAAGAAGCTACTGCATTGGAAATGCCGATGTTGCAGCAGAACTTGCCGATTATCGGTACGATTACTACATTGGGTACATTGATGGGATTGCTCGGTACAGTTATCGGTATGATCCGTTCATTTGCCGCTCTGTCTGCTGGTGGTGGTACTGACTCAGTTGCGTTGTCAACCGGTATTTCTGAAGCCTTGATCAACACTGCATTCGGTATCTTGACTGGTGCGTTGGCAGTTATTTCTTACAACTACTTTACTAACAAGATTGATAAACTGACTTACAGCCTTGACGAAGTAGGCTTCTCTATCGTACAGACATTCAACGCTACCCATAAATAAACAAGAGACACTTATTGGTCTTTTGTGTAAGACGGAAAACGTTATAACTAATTTTTAATAAATAGTTAATTATGGGTAAAGTTCAAATAAAAAAGAAGTCCATGTTTATCGACATGACTGCCATGAGTGACGTGACCGTGTTGCTGCTTACTTTCTTTATGTTGACAGGTAACTTCATTAAGAAAGAGCCGGTACAGGTCGTTACTCCGGGTTCGGTTTCCGAAATCAAGATTCCGGAAACGAACATTCTGCAGATTCTTGTCGAACCGAGTGGCAAGATTTTTATGAGTCTTGACAAACAGCAGGATATGGCAGCTACATTGGAAGCCGTAGGAAAAGAATATGGTCTGAGTTTCACTCCGGAAGAAGTGAAAAAGTTCTCGGTATTCCAAACGTTCGGCGTTCCAATGAAGAATATGAAGCAGTTCCTCGCACTTCCAGGCGAAGAGCAGGACAAGATATTGAAGGATTACGGAATTCCTTGTGACAGTGTGGACAACCAATTTAAGGCTTGGATACGTAATGCACGTGCAACAAACCGCGACTTGCGTATTGCTATCAAGGCCGACCAAAGTACTCCTTATTCTGTCATTAAGAACGTGATGAGTTCTCTTCAAGATTTGAAGGAAAACAGATACAATCTGATTACTTCATTGAAACAAGTGTCTGACGAATAAAAAAGGAGAATTTTAAATATGGCTGAAATACAAGATAATGGTGGAGGCAAAAAAGGTAAAGGATCAAAGCAGAAAAAAATGGCTGTTCGCGTCGACTTCACGCCGATGGTGGATATGAACATGCTTTTGATTACTTTCTTTATGCTCTGTACCTCGTTGAGCAAACCTCAGACGATGGAAATTAGTATGCCGACCAATGATGAGAATATTACTGAAGACCAGCAGAATAAAGTAAAGGCTTCGCAAGCTCTTACAATGCTGTTGGATGCAGATAATAAGCTCTATTATTATGAAGGCGAACCTAATTACGAGGATTATACTTCTTTGAAAGAAACCGATTATACTGCCAATGGTATCCGTAAAGTATTGCTCCGCAAGAACTACGAAGCCGTGAAGAAAGTAGAAGAGTTGAAGCAGAAGAAGGCTAATCTGGAAATTACGGAAGACGAGTACAAAAAGCAGGTATCGGAAGTAAAGGCTGCCAAAAATACACCGACTGTGATTATTAAGGCAACCGATAAATCTACTTACAAGAACCTGATTGACGCGTTGGATGAAATGCAGATTTGCAGTATCGGTAAATATGTGATTGTTGACATTACGGAAGGAGATCAGTTCCTGATCGACAATTATAATTCCAAGGGTCAGCTGACCAGAGATGCAGCAGCTAGTTGAAATGTGTAACACCTTAAAAAGAAAAGAATATGGCAAAAATAGATTTGATTTCTTTGGAATGGTGTGAGCTCATTTTCAAAGATAAAAATAAAGCTTACGGTGCGTATAAAATGCGCCGTGATTTTGGTAGACGTCAGTTGGCTGCTATCATTATTGTAATTGTCGTTGCTGCTGTAGGTTTCTACCTTCCTCGACTGATACAGATGGCTATTCCGGAAAAGGAAGAGGAAATGTTGGAAGTAACACAGCTTTCACAATTGGAAGAACCTGAAGTTAAGCAAGAAGAGTTGGTAAAACCGGTAGAACAGATCGCTCCTCCTCCTCAGTTGAAGAGTACCATCAAATTTACTGCTCCGGTCATTAAGAAAGATGAAGAAGTAGCAGACGAAGATGAATTGAAGAGTCAGGACGAGTTGACCGAATCAAAGGTGCAGATTTCTATTGCCGATGTGAAGGGTAACAACGAATTGGAAGGTGCTGATATCGCTGATTTGCAAGAAGTGATTACACAAGCTCCTGAAGAGAAAGAAGAACCTTACACGATGGTAGAACAGATGCCGCAGTTCCCCGGTGGTCCGGCTGAATTGATGAAATACATTTCGAAGAATCTGCGTTATCCGGCTATTGCTCAGGAAAACGGTATTCAGGGACGTGTTATTTTGCGATTTGTCGTGACTGCAGAAGGTAATGTGGAAGATGTGCAGGTTTTGCGTTCTTTGGATCCCTATTGTGACAAAGAAGCTGTACGTGTAGTACAATCTTTGCCGAAGTGGATTCCGGGTAAGCAGAATGGACGTAATGTACCGGTATATTACACTTGTCCGATTGTATTTAGATTGCAGTAATATTTTAAGGAAGCGTGTATGAAAGGAAGTCTTTTAGGTTGTGTTTGTTTACTTTTGGCGTTGGTTTCTTGTAGTCAGAAGCAGGCGGGCGATGGTCAGACTTTGTATTCGGGTTCCATAAAGATTGCAGTAGATGAATCGCTGCGGCCGATTATGGAAGAAGAATTGCAAGTGTATCTGGCATTGACTCCAGAGGCTGAAGTAACTCCTATTTATTGTAGTGAGGTGGAAGCCATTAATTTGCTTTTGCAAGATAGTGTGCGGCTGGCGATTGCAAACCGGCGCTTGAGTGATAAAGAACTGGCTTCTTTTCATACGCGCAAATTCTTTCCAGAGTCCATTCGAATGGCAGTGAGTGGCATTGCTCTGATTACGAATCTGGAGAATGAAGATTCGTTGATAACAGTAGGGCAGTTCCGTCAAATTTTGACTGGTAAAGTAAAATCGTGGAAAGAGTTATATCCGACCTCTCGTTTAGGTGATTTGAATGTAGTGTTTGATAATCCTAATTCGGGAACTATACATTATGCTATTGATTCAATCTGTAAAGGCGAGCCGTTGGCTTCAAATTTGACAGCATTGAAATCGAATGAGGAAGTTATCGAGTATGTATCTAAGACTCCTAATGCGTTGGGAGTTATCGGAGCTAACTGGGTAGGTAATGCAGCAGATTCTACTCACCTTACGTTTAATGAAAGTGTAAAGGTGATGTCTGTCAGCAATTCAGGACATGCGACGGTAGGAAACAGTTATAAGCCCTATCAGGCTTATCTTGCTTTGAGAGAATATCCATTGGTTCATGATGTCTTTATTTTAATAAACGATCCACGTAGTGCTTTGCCAACCGGTTTGATGACTTTCCTTACAAGTGACAAAGGACAAAGAATTATCCTGAAGTCGGGTATTGTGCCGGCAACGCAGCCTGTTCGTTTAGTGAATGTGAAAGATGAGTTTTAATAAGGAATTAATATATGATTATGAAAACTAGAGTTTTGAGTGCATTTTGTTTGAGCTTTTTGTTGTCTGCTTCTCTGTATGCTCAGGAGCCTTTGACTCCCGATATGACAAAGCAGATTGACAAGATTGCTGCAATGATTAAAGATAATCCAGATGCTGCTGAAGATGCTTTCGATGAACTTCTGAAAGGTAAAAATAAAAAGAATGTATCTTTGTTGGTTGCCATTGGTAAAGCATATTTAGACAATGGTAAAATGGATGCAGCGAAAGAATATGCAGAACGTGCAAGAAAAGTGGATTCGAAAAATGGAGAGAGTTATGTTCTGCAGGGAGATATTGCTCTGTCTGTGAAAGATGTGGGTACAGCTTGCGGTTATTATGAACAAGCTATCTTGTTTGACGAGGATTGTTATGATGCATATTATAAGTATGCAAATGCATATATTGGTGTAAATCCTCAGTTGTCAGTAAATATGTTGCTGAAGCTGAAAGAAAAACATCCGACAGAAATTCGTGTTGACCGAGAATTGGCAAATGCTTATTATCAGATGGGTAGTTATGGTAAAGCTAAACAGGTCTTTGATGAATATATGCAAAAAGGAAATCCGGATGTGCAGGATTATTCACGCTATTCGATGTTGCTTTATTTAAATAAAGATTATGCACAGTCATTAGACATGGTCAATAAAGGTTTGGCTATGGAAGCAGACAATCATTTGTTGAAGCGCTTGAAAATGTATGACTTGTATGAAACGAAGGCATATACAGAGGGTATTCAGGCTTCAGATGTATTCTTTGCTGACCCGAACAATCCGGATTATGTATATATGGATTATTTGTATCGGGGACGTCTGTACGCAGCCAATAATGAAGTAGATAAGGCTATGGTCGAATTTGATAAGGCCATGAAAGCAGATGAAAAGAGTGAACATCCTGAAATAGCTAAAGAAGCTTCAGAAGCACAACAGAAAGCGCAAAACTATCCGGAGGCCATCCGTTTTTATCAGTTGTATTTAGACGGTATGAAGGATAAGGCTGAAGTGACAGACTTGTTCATGTTTGGCCGTTTGTATTATATGGCTGCGGGTGCGATGACGCCGACTCCGGGTGATTCTACAGCCAATCAGTCTGTAGCCGCTGTAGATACTATCCAGCGTAAAGCGTATTTGATGGAAGCTGATACTATTTTTGCCCAGGTTGCTGAACGGGTGCCTGATAATTATTTGGGTAATTTTTGGCGTGCGCGTACAAATGCTATGCTTGATCCTGAAACTACAATGGGATTGGCAAAACCTTATTACGAAAAGGCACTTGCTATTTTGGAGCAGAATCCGAAAGCATCAAAGAATGTGCTTATCGAATGTGAAAGTTACTTGGGGTATTATTATTTCTTGAAAGAGGAATATGAACAATCTAAGGTTTATTGGGAAAAGATTCTTGCGATAGATCCGGAGAATCCTACAGCCAAACAGGCAATGGAAGGTCTCAAGCCTTAGTATTTAAATATATAGATTAAAGATTTCAACGTTAAGGACACTGCAGGAGGGTCATGCGATATGCTTGTTTCTGTGCAGTGTCCTTTTGTTTTTGATTTATAAGTTTGTTTAATTAATTACGTATAATGGATTTTATTATTGATTTTGTTTTGCATATCGACAGGTATATGATTGATATTGTGCAGAATTATCATACTTGGACATATGCTATTTTGTTTCTTGTCATTTTTTGTGAAACAGGTTTGGTAGTTACTCCATTTTTGCCTGGCGATTCTTTGTTGTTTGTTGCAGGTGCCATTACCGCTTTACCGGATATGCCGTTGGAAATACATACATTGGTACTTGTCGTTTTTCTGGCAGCGGTATTGGGGGATTCGTGCAATTATATGATTGGGCATTTTCTAGGGCAGAAGTTATTTAGTAATCCTAATTCGAAAATATTCAAGCAAAGTTATTTGAATAAGACCCATGATTTTTTTAAGAAGTATGGAGGCAAGACCATTATTATAGCCCGTTTTGTCCCTATTGTCCGCACTTTTGCTCCGTTTGTAGCTGGTATGGGTAAGATGCATTATTATTATTTTATGTGTTATAACCTGATTGGTGCCGCTTTGTGGGTTGCCTTGTTTGCCTATGCGGGACATTTCTTTGGAGATCTTCCTTTTGTACAAGAAAACTTGAAATTGCTGCTTGTGGCTATTATCTTTATTTCTTTGTTGCCGGCTGTATTTGAAGTAGTACGTGCTAAACTGAAAAAAGGATGAAATATTCGTTGATTATTCCTGTCTACAATCGTCCGGATGAAGTGGATGAATTGTTAGATAGTTTGACAAAACAGCATTATACGGAATTTGAAGTGCTCGTGGTAGAAGACGGGTCTTCAAATTCCTGTGAGTCTGTGGTAGACAGGTACGCAGAATTATTAAATATACATTATTTTGTAAAATCTAATTCAGGTCCTGGACAAACGCGGAATTATGGAGCGGAGCGCAGTCATGGCGAATACCTGATTATATTGGACTCTGATTGTGTGTTGCCTCCAGGTTATCTTGATGCGATAGAGGCTGAACTGCAAAGAAACCCTGCTGATGCTTTTGGGGGACCGGACCGTGCGAATGATTCGTTTTCTTCCATCCAAAAGGCTATTAATTATGCCATGACTTCTTTTTTTACAACTGGAGGTATTCGGGGAGGTACGAGGAAAATGGATAAGTTCTATCCCCGTAGTTTTAATATGGGAGTACGGAGAGAGGTTTATCAGGCATTGGGAGGATTTTCGAAGATGCGTTTTGGTGAAGATATTGACTTCAGCATCCGGATTTTCCAAAATGGCTATCATTGCCGGCTTTTTCCTGAAGCCTGGGTGTGGCATAAGCGCCGTACGGACTGGCATAAATTTTTCAAGCAAGTATACAATTCGGGGATTGCACGTATTAATCTTTATAAGAAGTATCCAGAATCGCTGAAGTTGGTACACGGGTTACCGGCTGTATTTGTTTTGGGGGTGATTGCTCTTCTGCTGGTTGCTCCGTTCTGTATTTGGAGCTTATTATTGTTGCTGGTATTTTCTTTGATTATTTTTATTGATGCTTCGGTGCAAAATAAAAGTGTCCGGATTGGTATACTTTCTGTTGTTGCTGCGTTTATCCAATTAACAGGATATGGTTTGGGATTCCTTTGTGCATGGTGGAAACGTTGTGTATGCCGGCAAGGGGAGTTCGCAGCTTTCGAGAAGAATTTTTACCAATAATGGAAAACAAATTGACTATTAATCAGTGGGCAGAAGAAGACCGTCCACGTGAACGGATGATACAGCAAGGTTCAGCAGCATTAAGCAATGCTGAGCTGCTTGCTATTCTGATAGGCTCTGGCAGTCAGGAAGATTCGGCTGTGGGACTGATGCGGAAAGTGCTTGACTGCTATCACAACAGCCTGAGTGAATTAGGGAGAGCTAATATTGAGGATTTATGCCATTTTAAAGGTATTGGCCTGGCAAAAGCCGTGACGATTCTTGCTGCTTCAGAATTGGGAAAGCGACGCATGGAAGAGGAGCCTAAAGAGCGGAAGCAAATTCGTACGTCCCGTGATATTTATGAGCTTTTTTACCCGTTGATGTGTGACTTGCCAATTGAGGAATGTTGGATATTGCTGCTTAACCAGTCTTCGAAAATTATAGATCGTGTCCGTATCAGTCAGGGTGGACTGGCTTCCACTCAGGTAGATGTGCGTTGTATTTTGCGGGAGGCTTTATTGAAACGTGCGGTATCACTGGTGCTTTGTCACAATCATCCTTCCGGCAATATTTCTCCTAGTCCTGACGATGACCGTCTGACTCAATCGGTAAAGCAAGCTTCTGCGCTGATGAACATACGTTTGCTTGACCACTTGATTGTGACAGACGGTTCTTATTATAGTTACTCTGATGAGGGAAGAATGTGAAGAAACAGTATCGTTTCAAGCGTTATTGCCGGTCTTTATTGATTGTTAAGGTTGGTTATCCAATTTTGTATGGCATCGTTGTTCATTCCGTTCAGCAACTTTCCTTCTTTCCAGTTCAGGCTTGGATAGGATTTTTTCAATTCGGAAACACTGTTACTGATACTGCTTCCACCGGAAGTGGCGAACGGAATGAGGGTTTTGCCTTTCAGGTCATGACTTTCAATGAATGTGTTGATGATTCTTGGAGCAAGGTTCCACCAGATAGGATAGCCGATAAAAACGACATCATATCCGGCAATGTCCGTTTTCGTTGCTTTAAGTGTCGGACGGGATTGGGCATCGTCCATCTCTACTGAACTGCGTGACTGGCGGTTGTTCCAGTCGAGGTCAGCCTCAGTATAAGGGCTCTGAGGTGCAATTTCGAACAGTTCTCCTCCGGTAATGTCTGCAATGTTACGAGCGACTTGGGCAGTGGTTCCGGTTGCTGAAAAATAAGTGACCAACGTCTTGGATGATGTGTTGCTTACATTAGGTTTGTCTTTCTTTTGGGCGCAGGCGGTAAAGCAGATGGCAAGTACTGCCGCGATGGATAATAAAATCTTGTTCATAACGTAATGTTTTTATTTCAAATGATTATTATCTGTTGAGCCATTGTTAATCTCTTTCAGCCACTCTGTTAGCATAGTATGGCAATTGTCAGTCTGTGACGAACGTATCCACAGGCTGGGTGTCATTGTTTTCTACAAAGATAGTGCGAATGTGTAACATCGTTTTTGCCCTTCGGCTCAAAGTGTTTTGTTGTGAGGGTCAAAGCAGGGAAATCACTGTTTTTCCTTGCTCTGCTTTCCGATTTTTGCTATCTTCGTAAACAAAAATAATATGAGCGCATCATTTCATATCATAGACAAATCTACGTGGGAACGAACTATTTACTTTGATTACTACTATTCCCAAATCAAATGTAAATACAACCTCAATGCCAACATTGACATTACCCACCTTGTAAGCGAACAGAAAAGAAGAGGAATCAGGTTCTTTCCTACGATGCTTTATGTCATTATGAAAGCTGTCAATCAGAACAAAGAATTTCGTATGAGTTTCAACGTAAATGGAGAGTTGGGGTATTGGGAAGAGGTTGTTCCATGTTACACCTTGTTTCACCCGGAAACCAGGACATTTACAGATATCTGGAGCGAATATTATGATGATTTCGATACGTTCTACCACACCGTTGTGGAAGATATGGAAAAATACCGCAATGTGACAGGAGTCATTAAAGCACGTCCTGAACAACCAGCTAATTTTTGTCCCATCTCATGCCTGCCGTGGCTGAGTTTTACAGCCTTTGCACAAGATACTTATACGGAAAGTGCGTTTCTTTTTCCGCTCATTAAATTCGGGAAATATTTCGAGGCGAATGGACGTGTGGAGATACCGATTTCTGTCTTCGTCAGTCATGCTGTAGCTGATGGGTATCATACGTGCAAGCTTATTAATGATATGCAGGACATCGCACGGCAATTCTAATCAGATTTATACTTTAAGCGGCATTAAAATGTGCATTTTCTTGTTTTGAATTTCTCCAAAAAGTTATTCTCGTCTTGATGTATCCGTTTTCGTGTGTGCTTTGGGCGATTTGGGGATCCTTCTGTTCTTCGTCAGAAAACTCACTATTTCCCTCATAATAGAGACGCAAAATTTTGCGGTTGAAAAATCATCCCCAATCATCACACGATAAATTCAAAGCAGTTTCTTACTGACTGCCGCCCTTCCAGATAATATCATTGCAAGACGCATCCGGTTGCGGAAGTCTGCGGATATAGGTGCGTCGGCAAACGCATATAGGCTCATCCGCTGTAAGATTATTAATCTTCAGGCTGCAAGATTATTAATCTTGCAAGCGGAAGATTATTAATCTTACACCAGACGAAGGAGGACACAGGGGCACACAGAGTCTTTTAAATTTTTTCTTTGTGGTACTCTGTGGCCTCTGTGGTGAATAGTTATGTTTCATTAAAATACACCAATCCATTCCGCGCATGGTATAAGAAGTTCTGAAGATCCCCTGCAAGCGGAACGGCAGGCAAGGGATTTTTAATTTCAGAATCCCACTTGTTTCTGTTGTTCGGCATTGTAGCGGTCGCCCGTTACGGGAATGGCGGCTACGGCATCCTCCAGCTGTTTCCACTCTTCGGCAGAGAGGGTGAAGTCCAGTGTGCGCAGGTTTTCTTCGAGGTGCGAGAGCTTCGTGGTGCCGGGAATGGGTACTATCCACGGTTCTTTCTGCAAAAGCCAGCCAAGGGCAAGCTGGGCGGCGGTCATGCCCCGTTCGCGTCCGAAGCGTTGCAGCACATTCACGATGCGATAATTGGCACGCATGGCTTCCGGTGTAAAGTGGGGCAGCGTGGTGCGGTTGTCGTTGTGCGGGTCGAACTCGGTATATTCATTTAAGTCGCCGCCGAGGAAGCCCCGGTTCATCGGACTGTAAGGCACGAAACCGATACCCAGCTCACGGCATACATCCAATACACCGTTCTTCTCTACCTCACGGTGCATCAGGTGGTATTCGCTTTGGATGGCGGTCAGCGGATAGACGGCGTGCGCCTTGCGGATAGTTCCCGCGCTTACCTCGCACATGCCCCAATGCAAGACCTTGCCTTCCTTTATCAAATCGGCGATAGTCCCTGCCACGTCCTCCACCGGCGTGTTGCGGTCGAAGCGGTGTTGGTAGAACATCGGGATGACATCGGTGCGCAGGCGTTTCAACGATTCCTCGCAGTAGCGTCGGATGGTGGCGGGACGGCTGTCCTGTCGTCCGGTGGCCTTGCCGTCGATAACTTCATGACCGAACTTGGTCGTTACGTTTACCTTACCCCGAAACTCTCCCAATGCTTCGCCTGCCAGTTCCTCATTGTTCAGCGGACCGTAGATGATGGCGGTGTCAAATAGCGTCACGCCACGGTCCATCGCCTCGTGCAGCAGGCGGATGCACTGCTTTTTGTCGGGATGATAACTGCGGTTGTAGGTCATGCCCATCACGCCGAATCCCAATGCCGACACCTCGAAAGCCGCTTTGCCTGTACCAAGCGTGCGGTGGGCGGTAATCGTTGCGGCTTTGGCATCTCCGGCAGATGCAGTCTTGCTTTCGGTAACCGCACGGGTGGCAGCCTGTACTTTGTCCAATGCCGGGGAGACAGCCAGAGCTGCTTCCACAGCAGCCGCCGTCTTCAGAAAACCGCGACGGCTGAAACCTTCTTTCTTGTTCAAGTCTTCCATATTGCCTTTTAAATGAAAAATGCGAATCAGGAGTTAAACGTAGTTATGTTTCACAGGAGTTATCACTTCGTTCAGGAGTTACAGGCCAATAGTCTTACTTCTGAAACCGGCGCAAAAAGGTATTGGCATCTAACTTCCAGCCCGCCCTGCGGGCGATAACTACCTATAACTCCCTTTTAACTCCTGATTGGCATGAAAAAAATTACTTTATTTTCAGTCCCGGAATCAGCGGTGTCGTATCCACCAGTTCCAAATCCTTTACCATATCCAGCGTACCCTGTTTGTACTTCTGGAAATGGAGAGTCTTCAAATGGCTTTCGTAAGCGGCACGGTCGGCATAGATTTCGAGGATGGTAATCTTGTGGGGCGCATCCTTTTCGGCTGTGGCATAAAGAGTGAGCACGCCCGGCTCCAGCCGCATGGAGGCTTCTATTTCCTCTTTCAGATAGGCGTTGTATTCATCCAACCGTTCCGGGTCTACTGTTATTTTCGAAAGGCGTACCAGGTTATCCGTAGCCGGTGCAGCCGGTTTGGCCGCTTCCTGCTTGATGATGCGCAATGCCTTGATGGCTGCCGGGAAACCGATGTAGGGAAGGCATTGGATGACCGCTGCGGTCACTTCTTCGGGCGTATTGCCTGCCTGGATGTTTCCGTGGAAATGCGACTGCAACTGGCTTTCCGCTTCCAGTGTCGTCAGGATGCAGTAGCCGAGCAGTTCTTTGGTTTTCAAGTCAAGTCCGTTACGGGTGTATATCTCGCCAAAGAAATAGTCGGTCAGGAAGCGTGTCACATCTTCACCCATTTCGCCGGGCACGCCTTCCATCACGGCAGAGATTCCTCCGTGGTAGAGTTTGTCCTGAATGGCTGCGCCCTGCTCATGACGGTTCGCTTCGGTGACGGTGGTCTGATTCTCCAAGGGAAGGCTGATGTCGCGCTCCTTGAATACTTCGTTCACCGTTCCGACCGCATTGAGCATCTTGGGGAAACCGATGAACGGTGCTGTCAGATATATCGCTTCCCGTAATTCCACAGGGGTGACGCCCACGTTCAGGGCAGCTCCCGCATGGACTTTCAGTTGCGGAAGCGTCTGCATCGTGGCAAGGGTGACACAAGTAATCATTTCGCGCTGTTTCAGGCTCATGTTGCCCGTAGTAAACACTTCGCCGAAGATAAATTTCTGAAGGATGTCCATCATCTCCGGGTCTGTGCCCTGTCCGGTCAGGGCTTCACCGCCGAAAAGGGTACGGTAATTTTCCTTACACGTTTCTATTCTGTTCATTGTTTCGTTGTTCTGTGCCTTTGCCGGCATGAGCCCTGCCAGCAACAAAACCAATACAATTATAGACTGCTTCATATTCATCATATTCTTGCTTATAAACTTTTTCCTAACTGATATGCCTGTTCGGGATAACGGGTGTTGCGGACAGAACCTGCCGTCCATACCCCGGAAGCGACCACCTCACCCACACTTTCCCAGCCGAGATATTCCATTAATGTGCGGTAATGCAGCAGCATCGGTTCTGCTTCCTTCTTCGCCGTATCGGCATAGGTCATCAGGTAAGCAGCCTTCTTGTAATGGCCTTTAATTTGCCCGTTGATGGCATAGAATCGGTCGATTACCCGTTTCATCTGTGCTGAAATGCCAAAATAATACATCGGTGTGGCGAACACTACCATGTCTGCCGCGATGAGATGCGGACGCAGTTCATTAAAATCATCCTTTATCACACACGGACCGTCCATGCCGCAACGGTTGCAGGCACGGCAAGGTTCCACTTGTTTGAAGGCGCAATCGAAACGGTATATCTCATGTCCTTTTTCCTGTGCGCCTTTGATGAACTGTTCCGCCAGATAAGCCGAATTACCGTTCCGGCGAGGACTACCGGTCAATACTACTATTTTCATTCTACTACTATTTTTAGTGTTCAAATTTTCTACGGCTTTCATGATGCCGCCTCCCAAGATCATACTCCCTGTAGCAGCGAGCAGGGATTTACGGAGAAAATCCCGGCGCTTCATCAGTTCTCAGGATTAAATGTTTTTCCAAGTGTCGTACATTTAGCGATTTCGTCTCCCGTCCGCAAATAGGTATAGTTGGGCATTTCGAAGAGGACGGGCTTCACTTTGCTGTAGTCCGGCTTCCCTTTGTCATTGAGAATACTTTCTTCGGCATAGGTGTTCGTGATTTTGCAGATGAAGTTATCGAACGTATCCGTTCCGTAATTATCTACCACCTCACATTCCATCACCAACGGACTTTCATCAATGACAGGAGTTCCGGCTTCACCCGGATGCCAGGCAAAAACTTCCGATTTGTCCGTTTTCGCTCCGCTGACGCAACCGACATAGTCAGCACGTTGCAGCATGGCTTCGTCTACCATATTGACGGACACCTTGCCTGTGGTTTTCACACCTTGGTTGGTGTAATGCGCCTTGTGCATACTCAGCAGGATGCGGTCGTGCCCGATGATGCCCACATGGGCAACGAGCAGCCAGTTTACCTTTCCGTTTACTTCCGTACCCACCACTACTGCAGGGGTGGGATACAATGCCAGTGTCTGGCCGATGTTCTTTTTCATATTCTCTTCCGTTTGAAAATTGTATGACTATTTGCCGGTCAACGCCTCCTGGTCTGCGGGATATCGTGCTCCGATGATTTCGATGCTGTCCAGATGACGGCGGATATCGGCAAGCTCTTCCGTGGTAAAGCGAATGTCCGCTCCTCCGATATTCTCCTTGATGCGTTCAATACGTTTCGTGCCGGGAATGGGGACAATCCACGGTTGCTGTGCCAGAAGCCAGCCGATGGCAATACGTGCCGGAGTGGTTTCTTTCCGGCGGGCAAGTTCTTTCACATACTCTACCAACGCTACATTGTGTTGCAGGTTCTCCGGCTGGAAACGGGGAATGGTAGAACGGAAATCTGTCTTGTCGAATGTGCTATTACGGTCGAAGCGTCCGGTCAGCATGGCTTTCCCCAACGGGCTGAACGGCACGAAGCCGATGCCCAGCTCCTCCAAGGTAGGGAGCAGTTCCTTTTCCACCTGACGGTACCACAGGGAATATTCGCTCTGCACTGCCGTTAGCGGACAAACGGCATGGGCGCGGCGCACTGTGGAAGGGGCAGCTTCGGACAGGCCCCAATATAATACCTTGCCCTCTTTGATGAGCGAGGCAACCGTATCCGCCACTTCTTCTATCGGCGTATCCGGGTCTACCCAGTGCTGGTAGTAGAGGTCAATATGGTCGGTACGCAGGCGGCGGAGCGAACCTTCTACCGCTTTGCGGATGGTGTCGGGTTTGCTTGACAGGCTTACGGGGCGTGCCGACGTATTGAGGTCGAGCATATCCTCCAAATTATAGCCGAACTTCGTGGCGATAACTACCTTGTCGCGTACCGGTTCCAAAGCTTCGCCTACAAGTTCTTCGTTCTTGAACGCACTGTACACCTCTGCCGTATCAAAGAACGTAACTCCCAACTCTACCGCCTCGCGCAGCGTGGCGATGGCTTCTTTTCTGTCGGGATAAGGAGGATAGCTCTGCGTAAATCCCATGCAGCCCAGTCCTACTTCCGAAACTTCCAGTCCTTGTTTTCCTAATGTTCTTGTTTTCATCGATGTTATTTGTCTAATGAGAGCGTTACCGTTACATCACCGTTTCCCAATGCTGATTTCAATTGTGCGCCATTGGTATTATCTATCTTGCCTATGCGGGTGAAGTTCCACGAATTGGTCGAATAATAAATTACCAGGTATTTCCCCTGGTAAAGGATGATGTCGCCGGGACCGGTCGATGTCTGTCGGTCATTGCGCGGAAGGCTGGTACCCAGCGGTCCCACTTTTTCCATGTTGCCGTAGTCTTCCATTTTCACGGTGACGTCTCCTTTTGATAGCAATTCTATCAAAGCATCTGCGGACGAATTATCCGCTAAAGTGGCGGTAAATGTCTTACCGTCCTTGATGGTCAGTCTGATTGTGTTATTTCCCATATTTGCTTTCATTTGATTGTCTGAAACTCTTTGTTGTGCCTGAACTGCTGTCATAAAGATCGAGAGCAGCAACAGGAGGACGAGATGCAGTCTATTCATCGTTTTTTCCTTTTTCTAAAATTACTTACCATGTAGTCGACAGCGCCAATCCTGACGGAGAAGTGCTTTCCCCGCTGTTCCCAATGGGAGTCGTTCTTATTTGTAAGATTCCCGATAGACGTTTACGATATCTTCGTCCGACATCTGGACACGGTCGCTGGTGAACATCACACCCATCACCTCGCGGGTGTTGCGCATCAGGGTCTCGAACTCGTCGGGAGTAATGCCGTAGTCGGACATCTTCAGGTCGGCTACGCCGCACGCCTCTTGCAGACGGGTGAGGGCGGTCAGGAAGTCTTCGGGTTTCGTGGCTTCCGGCATACCCATTGCCTGTGCCATGCGGATGAAGCGATCGTCGCAGGCATGGTGCTCGATGAAATATTTATAATAGGCACGGCTCACCATAATCAGACCGGCACCGTGGGGCAGGTTGGGATGATAAGCGGAAAGGGCATGTTCCAGGGCGTGCTCGCTGGTGATAAGTGTCAGGCACATCACGCCGCCGGACAACGTATTGCCGAAAGCCACACGGGTACGGGCCTCCAGGTCATTGCCGTCCTTGATGGCACGGGGCAGGTATTCGGCAATGTTGCGGATGGCTTCGAGGGCATACATGTCGCTCATCAGATTGGCACCTTTCGCAATGTATCCTTCCGTGCTATGGAACAGGGCATCGAAGCCTTGATAGGCAGTGAATGTTGCCGGTACACTTTTCATCAGTTCCGCATCAACGATAGAGAGGATGGGAAACAGGGATGCATCACCCACGAAAGCTTTCTCAAACGTGTCTTCCTTCGTAATAACACCGGAGTTGTCCGTTTCCGACCCTGTACCTGCCGTGGTGGTAATAGCAACGATAGGCAACGGTTTTACGGCAATAAGCTGTCCTTTTCCAGAACCGATGGGCACGTAATCCCACAGTTCGCCTTCATTCGTAGCCATGACCGCGATAGCCTTTGCGCAATCCATGACACTGCCTCCACCCAACGCAATGAGAAAATCACACCCATTGTCACGCGCAGCCTTTGCACCGGCATTGACGTTGCCTACGGTAGGATTGGAAGCTACACCGTCGAAGATGCAGGTCTCCACACCGGCTTTGTGCAACTGCTCTTCCGTGCGGGCAAGATAGCCGTTGGCGCGGGTGGATTTACCATTAGAGATGATAATGAGGGCACGCCGTCCCGGCATGGGTTGTTCACTCAGTTTGTTCAGCATCCCTGCACCGAACATCACGCGAGTAGGAATGTACATGTCGTAGTTGTTGTTCGTTTTCATTTTGTAGGTTATATTTAATGATTCTGATGCAAAGGTAGCAGACTGCCGGTGGAAAGGAGATAACATATTTACTGACGGTTGTAACCGATTTACGGATTATTTTCCCATCGTTTCCTTTACTTTTGCCAACAGATTGGGAATATCCAGATGCTGCGGGCACTTTGCCAGGCATTCTCCGCATCCGATGCACGATGAAGCCGGATCGCCGCGCTGGACGGGAGACATGGATACAGTGTAATCCATCATTGCCCGCTCCTTGTTGCGGTGCAGCAGGTAGTTGTTGTAGACATAGGCGAAGATGTAACCGATGGCAACATTCTGCGGGCAGGGAATACACTGGTAACATCCGGTACAGTCAATGTGTCCCGGTGCATGGCGGTAAGCGTAGATGGCTGATCCCAATGCCTCGCGTTCGGCAGGTGTAAGCATATTCGGTTTTGCCTTGGCTGCATAACTCAGATTTTCCTCCACATCTTCCATGGAACCCATGCCGCTGACGGCTACGCTCACTTCGGGAATGTCCCACAGGTAATCCAGTGCCCATTCCGCATCGGGTTTCCGGATGCCGGTAGAGGCAAGTGCTTCCCTCATACTTTGTGGCAGGTTGGCAAGGAAGCCGGTGCGGACAGGCTTCATTACCGCCAGCCCCATACCGTTGGCAGCGGCATATTTCGGACCGAGCACACCTGCCTCGTATTCATAATCAAGGTAATTGTGCTGGATAAGGCAGAAATCCCATGCCGGTGTATATTCGACTACCCGTTTGAACAGTTGCAGGCTGTCGTGGAAGGAGAATCCCATAAAGCGTATTTTCCCTTGCGCCTTCAGATTCTCCATCTTCTCGATAAGCCGATACGGCAGCACATAGTCTTTCCATGCCCGGTGCATAATCATGTGGATGTGGTAGAAATCAATCACATCCGTATCAATCGCACGCCGGGACTGGTCGAAGAACTTTTCGAAATCGTCTGCACTCTGCATCTCCCACCACGGCATTTTGGAAGTGACATAAACTCGGTCGCGCCAGCCTCCGGCAAGTGCCTTGCCGACTGCCTGCTCGCTTTCGCCTCCCATATAGACACGTCCGGTATCAATGTAGTTCACTCCACCTTCGATGGCACGGTGTACCATCGGGGTGGTCTGGTCGAAATCCACATGCTCGTTCTTCATCGGCAGGCGCAACATGCCAAAACCTAATGCCGATACATTTACCCCTGTTCTGCCCATCGGGCGGTATTGCATCTGCGAGTTGTAATTCAGGATGTCTTTTGCTTTCTGCTCCTGCTCCACACGTCTGTTTGCTTCTTGCGCAATGGCTTTCGGTCCCATTGCGGCACCGACAGCCGCAGCGAATAATCCGCTTTTGATGAAATCTCTTCTATCCATATTTTTTAAATGAAGAATGAAGAACTAAAAATGAAGAATTAAAGATGAGTCAATCCAATGAGCCACGCCGGGTTGTGGCGTACCAGTAAGTCAATGTCGCTTTGAGGGATGCCTTCTGCCTGCAATTTCAGGATGCAATCCCTCATGCCCTCGATGGGGTGTGGCATCACCGCCTGTCCTAAGTCGGTGGAAATGAAACTCCGTGACGGGGCAATGCGAACAAAACCGGCAAACTCCCCGATGCTTTGCCGGGAATATTGCGGCATCTTTGTGCCTTCTCCCCACAGGCAGGGCAGGTAGCAATATTCGATGTATGCGCCAAGGTCGATGCACCGCTTGATTTGTTCAGCAGTCATCTTCCAGAAATGAGAATTGGCATGGGTGACGACAAATTTGTGTTTATTTTTCCATTATCATTCATCGCTTTTCTTTTTTTGCAAAAATAGCCGGTATCCAACTTAAAGGACATAACCTATTTACGGAGATTTGTAACTCATTTACAGATTACGGTTCAACGCCGATACAAGTTACGGTAGAAACTTTTATTTTTGCGATACAAGAATGTAATGATGATACGAACATGAAAACAGATTTGATAAAAATGGATACGGTAGAAGAGTACAACAAACTGTTCGGACTGGAAACGCTTCACCCGTTGGTGAATGTCATCGACCTTTCGGAAGCCACCCGATTCCCTATACGTTTCACTATCAATTACGGCATCTATGCCCTGTTCTTGAAAGAAACCAAATGTGGCGATATCCGTTATGGAAGGCAGGTTTATGATTATCGGGAAGGCACGATTACCAGTTTTGCACCGGGGCAGGTGTCGGAAACGGAAATGCTGGAAGGCATGAAGCCCACGGCACGCGGCATTGTGTTTCATCCCGATCTGATTAAAGGCACATCGCTCGGACAGGAAATCAAGTCTTATTCTTTCTTTTCTTATAATTCCACTGAAGCCCTGCACCTTTCGGACGAAGAGAAAAGCATCATCCTCGATTGTCTAGCTAAAATAAAAATGGAACTGACGCATCCGATAGACAAGTTGAGCAAACGGCTGATTGCAAGAAATATCCAGTTGCTGCTTGACTATTGTATGCGTTTTTATAACCGGCAATTCGTCACCCGCGAGAAATCAAACAAGGATGTGCTGACCCGTTTCGAAGCTTTGCTCGACGATTATTTTCAAAGCGGCAAGTCGCGTACCAACGGACTGCCGACCGTACGGTATTTTGCCGATAAGGTATTTCTTTCTCCCAACTACTTTGGAGACCTTATTAAGAAAGAAACGGGAAAAAATCCGCAGGAATACATCCAGGGTAAAATCATAGATACTGCCAAAGACATGCTCGCCGATACGGAGAAGACCGTAAACCAGATTGCCGATGAACTGGGCTTTCAATATTCCCAACATTTCAACCGGGTATTTAAGAAAGTGTCAGGATATACGCCCAGCGAATACAGGAAACAGGTGGCTGCAGGGTGAATTGCGGTCGAACGCTTTGAGCTGCTCTATATTTTCGGGAGAAGCTGCTGCGTTGAAACGAATCTGTCCTTTTTTATCGAAAATGACATAACGTGGTATAAACAAGGTTTTACGTTTGTCTCCGAATGTTTTATATATCTCATCATGAAACTGTATGCGTACATGTTCTCCCATCAAATCATAGGCATTTATACTTTGAATGGTGTGAAATTGTGTATTTAAATGGCGGTTTCAAAGAAAATAATGAAAAATATGCCGGGTTGAGCCTGAATTTCAGAAGATGGTCAGGAATCAATTCGAGGGCTGGAAAATCAGGAGTAGCCATAGCAGCTTTCGTCTCTATGGTTGAAACGGATGGAACAGTGAGGAGCCGAGTCAGAGCGAGGAGTTCTGATGACGGCTTTTCTTTTTTCTCTTTATTTTATTCATCTATACGGCGCAGTTTTTCCTGATTCTTCTTATCATAGGCTTCTCCTCTTGGCAACAGATACTCGAACATCACCACATCATTTTCAATATGGACATGGAAGGTGAAGAACGCCCGGTAACTGCCGATGCGTATGCGATAAACGAAATCATAGCCGACCAGCTTCTTGCAATCAGTTATTTCATCAATACATTGGGCTTCCATGACTCCCTGTATGGCATTCCTGACAGAATCAAGTACTTTGCCGGATAATTTTCTGACTGCCTTAACAAATGCCTTTGAATACTCTACCTTCATTTCCTTTCAATACCCAGCCAGTTTTCAAAATCCTGTTTTTCTTTTTCCCCGACCCTTACATGCCCGTCAGGTTCATTTTTTGAAAGCCACCGGTATGCATCATTGTCATCCATACCGGCTAGCATATCCTCTACGTCTTTCGCAAGAAGTCCCTCAATGTATCTTTTTAAATTGGTGCCTTGCATGGCTGCTTTTACAGACAGATACCGGAAAATATCTTCTGGTATGTCTATTATTTTTCTTCTAGTAGCTTTAACCGTAGTATCCATAATATTCGTTTCGTTTTTCGCAAAGGTATATAAAGTATATGATATATACAACTTTCTGGTGGTGAGATTGTGATTCTAAACATTTCAAAACAACGCCACAAATCCCTCTTCCCGAACAAAAAAATAGGAACTAAGTTTTTACGCTTAATTCCTATAACTTGTTAATCTCTAAAAGATTATCAGCGGAGAGACAGGGATTCGAACCCTGGGAACAGTTACCCGTTCACCGCATTTCGAGTGCGGCCCGATCGACCACTCCGGCATCTCTCCAAAATAAAAAGCGCTTTCTGAAAAAAATCATGAAAGCGCTTCTGTTCAGCGGAGAGACAGGGATTCGAACCCCGGGTACCTCGCGGTACAACGGTTTTCAAGACCGCCGCAATCGACCACTCTGCCACCTCTCCTTAAACTGTAGGGTAAGTGCTTCTGGTTTTCAAAAGCGTTGCAAAGGTACGGATTATTTTTGAATATGCAAGCGTTCGGGCAAAAAAAGTATGAGAAAGGGGGAGTTTTACTAAGATTTGTCTATCTTTGCCCTCATTATCAAACTTAATGAACGGAATTATGAATAAGGCTATTATTACTGTTGTAGGAAAAGATTCGGTAGGCATTATTGCCAAGGTATGTTCGTATCTTGCAGAAAACAATATCAACATTCTGGATATATCGCAGACTATCGTGCAGGAGTTCTTCAATATGATGATGATTGTGGATATGGCGCGTATTGCAAAACCGTTTGAGCAGGTGGTTAATGAACTGACTGAAGTAGGACAAGCGCTAGGCGTGCAGGTGAAATGTCAGCGTGAAGAGATTTTCGATAAAATGCATCGGATTTAAAAAAAGGCTGGCTTATGATTAATATATCAGAGGTTCTGGAAACCAACAAGATGATTGAAAAAGAAAATCTGGATGTGCGTACCATTACAATGGGTATCAATCTGTTGGAGTGTGCAGATAGCAACGTGGATATTCTTTGTCAGAAGATTTATGAAAAGGTAATCCGGCTTGCCAAAGACTTGGTAAAGACAGGAGAAGACATATCGAAAGAATACGGGATTCCTATCGTGAACAAACGTATCTCGGTTACGCCGATTTCTTTGGTGGGTGGGGCAGCTTGCCAGACTACTGCCGATTATGTAAAGGTTGCACGTACGCTAGACCGTGCAGCAGAGGAATTGGGGGTAAATTTCATCGGTGGCTATTCGGCTATCGTCTCTAAAGGGATGACACGAAGTGATGAATTGCTGATTCGTTCTATCCCTGAAGCCTTGGCCTGCACCGAACGTATCTGCAGCTCGGTAAATGTAGGTTCCACTAAGACGGGTATCAATATGGATGCAGTGCGTCTGATGGGGGATATTATCAAGGAAACGGCTCGGCTTACTGCAGAGCGTGATTCGCTGGGCTGTGCCAAGCTGGTGGTATTATGCAATGCTCCCGATGATAATCCGTTTATGGCAGGTGCATTTCACGGCGTTTCGGAAGACGATGCCATTATCAATGTGGGCGTAAGCGGTCCTGGAGTAGTGAAGTATGTACTCGAACAGATTCGGGATGCCGATTTCGAAGTGTTGTGCGAAACTATCAAGCGTACAGCGTTCAAGATTACCCGTGTAGGACAGCTGGTGGCTCAGGAAGCCTCGCGCAGGTTGGGGATACCCTTTGGCATTATTGACTTGTCATTAGCTCCTACGCCGGCAGTAGGCGATAGTGTAGCGGATATTTTGAAGGAAATCGGACTGGAACACCCGGGAGCACCGGGAACTACGGCGGCATTGGCTTTGCTGAACGACCAGGTAAAAAAAGGAGGTGTAATGGCTTCTTCGTATGTAGGAGGTCTGAGTGGTGCTTTTATTCCGGTGAGCGAAGACCAAGGGATGATTGATGCGGTAGAAGCAGGGGCACTGACTATCGAGAAACTGGAAGCGATGACTTGCGTATGTTCGGTAGGATTGGACATGATTGCTATTCCGGGCGATACGCCGGCTACTACTATTTCGGGTATTATAGCCGATGAGTCGGCTATTGGTATGGTGAACCAGAAGACTACGGCGGTGCGTATCATTCCGGTAGAAGGAAAGAAAGTGGGCGAAACGGTAGAGTTTGGTGGTTTGTTGGGATATGCTCCTGTTATGCCGGTCAACCGTTTCAGCTGTGAGGCTTTTGTGAACCGGGGAGGACGCATCCCTGCACCGATACATAGCTTTAAGAACTAAGCAGAAGTATGGCAGTTGATTTAGACGGACTGAACGAGAGCCAGCGGGAAGCGGTGCTCTATATCGACGGGCCTTCGCAGGTGATAGCAGGGGCAGGTTCGGGTAAGACGCGTGTATTGACATATAAGATTGCTTATCTGATGGACCAGGGTTATGAGCCTTGGTCTATTCTGGCTCTGACTTTTACCAATAAGGCGGCCCGGGAAATGAAGGAACGCATTGCACGGCAGGTAGGAGAGGAGAAGGCACGTTATCTGTGGATGGGGACATTCCATTCCATCTTTTCCCGTATCCTGCGTGCCGAGGCAGAACGGTTGGGCTTTTCATCTGATTTTACGGTATATGATGCGGCTGATTCGAAAAGCTTATTGAAAACCATCATTAAGGAAATGGGGCTGGATGACAAGACTTACCGTCCGGGACTGGTACAGAGCCGCATCAGCCAGGCAAAGAACCAGTTGGTATTGCCTGTGGCGTATGCGTCAAATGCTGAATGTTATCAAAGTGATGTGGAGGCAAAAGTGCCTGCCATACGTGATATTTACCTTCGTTATTGGGAGCGGTGCCGGCAAAGCGATGCCATGGATTTCGATGACTTGCTGCTTTATACCTACTTGCTGTTCGAACAACATGCTGATGTGCGCGAGAAATATGCCTCACGCTTCCGTTTTGTATTGGTAGATGAGTATCAGGACACTAATTACGCCCAGCACCGCATCGTGTGGCAGCTCACCGAGAAATACCGCAAGGTATGTGTCGTGGGAGACGATGCACAGAGCATTTATTCGTTCCGTGGAGCCAATATCGATAATATCCTTCATTTCAGACAGACTTACCAGGAAGCGCGGCTTTTCAAGCTGGAGCAGAATTACCGTTCTACACAGACCATTGTGAAAGCCGCCAACAGCTTGATAGCGAAAAACCGCGCGCAGATACACAAAGAGGTGTTTTCGGAGAAAGACAAGGGCGAACCTATTCCGGTGTTCAAAGCTTATAGTGACGTGGAGGAAGGAGAAATCGTTGCAGGTACGATAACCCGGATGGTGGCGAGAGACGGATACGGATATGATGATTTTGCCGTTCTGTACCGCACCAATGCACAGAGCCGTATTTTCGAAGAATCGTTACGTAAGCGAGGGCTTCCTTACCGTATTTATGGTGGATTGTCTTTCTATCAGCGGAAAGAGATTAAGGATGTGACGGCTTATTTCCGCTTGGCGGTGAACCCTCATGATGAAGAAGCGTTCAAGCGGATTATCAATTATCCGGCAAGGGGTATCGGCGATACGACGCTGAATAAAATTACAAGTGCGGCTACGCAACACAATGTCAGTCTGTGGACGGTACTGAACGAGCCTTTGGCGTATGGTCTGTCATTGACGAAGAGTACAGTTGCCAGATTGCAGGGGTTCCGCGACCTGATAGCCGGATTTGCTTCGGATGTGGCAAGCAAAAATGCCTACGGCTTGGGGCAGGACATTGTCAGGCGTTCGGGGATTGTTGCCGATGTGTACCGGGACCGGTCGCCCGAAAATCTGAGCCGGCAGGAGAATATAGAAGAGTTGATCAACGGTATGCATGACTTTTGTGCCAGCCGTGAGGAGGAAGGGAACAGCCGTGTGTCACTTTCGGATTATCTGCAGGAAATATCCTTGCTGACCGACCTGGATAGCGAAGAGGGTGAAGGTGCCAAAGTAACACTGATGACCATTCATTCGGCCAAGGGGCTGGAGTTTAAGAATGTGTTTGTAGTTGGGCTTGAAGAAAACCTGTTCCCCAGTCCGATGGTGTCTGGAAATTTAAAGCAGCTTGAAGAAGAACGGCGCTTGTTCTATGTAGCGATTACACGTGCCGAGGAGCATTGCTTCTTGTCTTATGCCAAGTCGCGCTTCCGGTATGGGAAAACAGAGTTTAGCAGTCCCAGCCGTTTCTTGGGTGACATTGATGCGCGTTATCTGAAATTGCCCGAAGAGGACGCTGCCTTTTCACGTACTACGCAGAACGAGCGTGCCAGCCGATTGGCTCCAGAAGCTTCGTCGGGCATTTCCCGTCCGAAAGTTGCAATGGAGAAGCCTCGTGTAGTTTCTGTGGCAAGTCCGCGTAATCTGCGTAAGCTTTCCCCAGATGCTCCGGATGCGGCAGGTCCGGCACTTGGAGCAGGCCTGTCGGTTGGTCAGGTGATTGAACACCAGCGTTTTGGTATCGGTAAGGTAGTGAAAGTAGAAGGCACGGGCGACAATTGCAAGGCGACCGTAGAGTTCCGGCATGCCGGTGTGAAGCAGCTTTTGTTGAAGTTCGCCCGTTTTAAAGTAATAGAATAATGTTTTTCACTACAGGCGAATTTAAAAAATAAAATGAATATCCGCATTTTGCCCAATAAGGAGTTAAAAGGAATTATTTCAGGGAGTTAAAATGATTTAGAAGCCAATACTTTAGCATCGATTCTGTAGAGACGATGTGCACATCGTCTCTACTACGTGGCATATACAAAATGCACATACCGCATGAAGTATAACTCCTGCCGAAGGCATAACTCCTTCTAACTCCCTTTTAGAAGCTGTTTTGAATTTATCGTGCGATGATTTGGAATGAGTTTTTGAGGCATTTTCGCTTCTGTGATGAGGAAGATAGCGGGCTATCTGACGAAGAACAGGAGCGAAAAAGACCAAAAAATCGCCCAAAGCACACACGAAAACGTATACATCAAGACAAGAAAAACTTTTTGGAGAAATTCAAAACAGCTTCTTATACCATGGGTATTTTGCGGAATTCAAAAAAATAAAAATAATCTGTGTTGAGAAAAAGCGAAACAGTAGTAGTATGTTAGATGTAACTAAAGTTCCTTCTCCGTGTTATGTAATGGAAGAAGATTTGCTCAGGAAAAACCTGGGGGTGATAAAGTCGGTAGCCGACCGGGCTGGGGTAGAAATTATCCTTGCGTTTAAAGCATTTGCGATGTGGAAATCGTTCCCGATATTCCGCGAGTACATCAGCCATACGACGGCAAGTTCGGTGTACGAGGCACGTCTGGCTTTCGAAGAGTTCGGAAGTCGGGCGCACACCTATTCGCCGGCTTACACCGAAGCTAATTTCCCAGAGTTTCTGAAATATAGCAGCCATATCACATTCAATTCACTTTCGCAGTTCGAACGTTTCTATCCGATGGTTAAGGCTTATCCTGAACCGGTTTCTTGTGGTATACGTGTCAATCCGGAGTATTCGGAGGTGGAAGTGGAACTATATAACCCTTGTGCGCCGGGCACACGTTTCGGAGTGACGGCAGACTTGCTTCCCGAACGTTTGCCCGAAGGCATTGAGGGTTTTCATTGCCATTGCCATTGCGAGTCCAGTTCGTACGAGCTGGAACGTACGCTGAAGCATATCGAAGAAAAGTTTTCGCGCTGGTTCCCGCAGCTGAAATGGCTGAATTTGGGAGGTGGGCATCTGATGACCCGTAAGGACTATGATGTAGAGCATCTGATTGGATTGCTGAAGGGGTTGAAGGCACGTTATCCGCATTTGCAGATTATTCTGGAGCCTGGCTCTGCCTTTGCCTGGCAGACGGGACCGCTGGTGGCTTCGGTGGTGGATGTGGTAGAGAGCCGGGGAATCCGTACGGCGATTCTCGATGTAAGCTTTACGTGCCACATGCCCGATTGTCTGGAGATGCCTTACCAGCCGGCGGTGCGTGGGGCAGAGTCGCTTCCCGCCGATGCGGTCAAGACGGCAGGTCCCGAAGCCCACGTGTATCGTCTGGGTGGGAACAGTTGCCTGAGTGGCGACTATATGGGAAGCTGGAAGTTCGACCATGAAGTGCAGGTGGGCGAACGGATTGTGTTCGAGGACATGATTCATTACACGATGGTGAAGACGAATATGTTCAACGGTATTCACCATCCGTCTATTGCCCTGTATCATAGCAATGGTGAACTGGAAGTATATCGTACCTTCGGTTATGAAGATTACCGTGACCGGATGTGTTGAGAAACTGTTTTGAATTTATCGTATATAAAAGCCTCCTCAAACGAACATAAGTGAACCGTCTGACTCACTTATGTTAAACGCCTAAGTTACTTATGTTAAACGGGCAAGTTACTTATGTTCGTTTGCTGAGCCTCTTTTGCCCGTTTTTCCGGATAGTATCATAGCCAGACGCAGGAGGTTGCGGAAGCCCGCGGATATAGGTGCGTCGGCAAACGCATATAGGTCCATCCGCTGTAAGATTATTAATCTTCAGGCTGCAAGATTATTAATCTTACAAGCGGAAGATTATTAATCTTACACCAGACGAAGTTTTCTGCATCGGGAGAAGAAGATAACGACAACCTTTTGAGAAACTGTTTTGAATTTCTTCAAAAAGTTTTTCTCCGTCTTGCTGTATTCGTTTTCGTGTGTGCTTTGGGCGAAGTATAAGATGCCGTTTAAAGTATAACAAAAAAGAGGTTCCGTAACGTGCGGAACCTCTTTTTTGTTAGAGTGTGCAATCTGCTTTTACCTTTTTATCCTATGAAAACTACTATTTATATTGTTAATTTTGTGCCAAGTCTACGGCATAGTTGGCGCGCTTGCCCGACGGATAGACACCGGTCATGAACAATACCTGGTCGGGCGACTGGGAAGCCGCTTTCATCACGTCTTCCAAATCCTGTACGGTACGAAGTTGTTTGCCGTTGGCTTTCAGAATAATGAATCCTTTGCGGATACCGCTGTCTGCCATACGTCCGTCGCTTACACCTGTTACCTGTACACCATATCCTAAGTTGAGCTGGCGTTTCAGTTCGGCAGGCACTTCGCGGAAGGCTGCTCCCAGCAGTTCCATGTCGGCTTTCTTCACTACTTTCGTATTACCTTGAGCGTTCTTCAGAGTGATGGTGAATTCCTGGTCTTTCTTGTCGCGGAATACTTTCACTTTCACCTTGTCTCCCGGACGTTTCTTGGCAAGGATGCCTTGCAGAGAAGCCATGGTTTCTACCTTCTCACCATCTATGGCAATGATGACATCGTTTACTTTCAAGATGCCGGCAGCCGATCCTTCTTCTTGTACTTCTACAACTTGTACACCATATCCGATGCCCAGTTCTTTCTGCTCCTTACGGATTTCTTCCGGAAATTCTTCTCTACCCATATCGCGTCCTCCGATGCCCAACAATGCACGCTGTACGGTTCCGTATTGCTTCAGGTCGGTCACCACCTTGGTCATGATGCTGGTAGGTATGGCGAAACCATAACCCGAATAAGCTCCGGTGGGAGAAACCAGCATGGCGTTAATACCCACTAACTCGCCTTTTGCATTCACCAGTGCACCACCACTGTTTCCTTGGTTGATGGCGGCATCGGTCTGAATGAATGATTCTACCTGATTGGCACCTAATCCACGTGCCTTGGCACTTACGACACCCGCCGTTACGGTAGAGCCCAAATTGAAGGGATTACCTACGGCAAGCACCCATTCGCCTACCTTCAAGGCATCCGAGTCGCCTACCGGAATGGCAGGAAAATCATCGCCTTCTATCTTCACCAAAGCCAGGTCGGTAGTAGCATCGGTACCGATAACCCGTCCTTTCATTTCCCGTCCGTCGTGCAGCTTGACCGAAATCTCGTCGGCATCATCAATCACGTGATTGTTCGTCACGATGTATCCGTCTTTCGAGATAATAACGCCCGAACCGAAACCCTTTTGTTCGGGAGTCTGGACCTGCTGCTGGCGTCCGCGGCCGTCACCGAAAAAGAAATCGAAAATATCCGGTTGGGTCTGTATTACCTTCGTCTTACTCCGCTGGATAGCCATGATGTGTACTACGGAGTTCAGTGAACTTTCGGCAGCTTGTGTCAGGTCGACGGGCTGCATTTTCGATGTATCGAATGCAGCATATTTAGCTGGAGTAGCCGTTTGGAACTCTTCGTAGAAAGAAGCGTTCTTTGTATCTTTAGACTGGAGGATGGCATACGAAGTCACTCCTGCCACTCCTGCGCTTACAGCAATCAGTGCGACTGCTCCTAATGCGAACTTAGTTGTCTTTTTCATATCTATAACTGGTTTAAATTGTTAATTTCGTTATTGCTTTAACATTTCATCTGCTAAAGTAGAACAAATATTATGCGGTTGTACTCCTTGTGTGTTCTTTTTTCTCTCTTTTAACAAAGCAAGACAGCTCCTTAACCGCGCTTAACGGGGATAACTGACAAATTTGCATTCATTATCAGTCACTTTTGCAGTCGCAAAAGATATTTCTCGTAAAAATGGCAGGAGGAATGCATTTATTGCGTACCTTTGCAGTCAGAAAGCAGTCGGACGGTCTGTCGCTGGTGTTTCGGCACAAGAGGAAAGTCCGGGCAACGCAGAGCATCCTACTTCCTAACAGAAAGCTATCCGCGAGGGTAGAGTAATGCAGAAGAAAATAACCGCCGCTCCTACCCGGAGAGGTAAGGGTGAGAAGGTAGGGTAAGAGCCTACCAGCCGCGTGGTGACACGCGGGCTGTGCATCTTAGGAGTTGTAAGGTCGTGTAAACCGGCATTAACGAGGGTTGCTCGCCCCACGTCGGAGGGTAGACCGCTAGAGCCTTTTGGTGACAAAGGGCGTAGATAAATGACAGACACCTTATATTATATAAGGAACAGAACCCGGCTTACAGGCCGGCTGCTTTTTTTAAATTAAGAATGAAGAATTAAGAATGAAGAATTTAACTTCGTCCGCATGGCATTGGCTTACGCCGAACGCTGTTTCTTCATTCTTTATTCTTCATTCTTCATTTAATAACTATGAGACTGCAATATTGGCTTCAATTCTTGACAGACGGCATCTGGAGAATCACCGAAGATGAGGTAACTCCAGTGAGGAAGCGCCTGTATTCGTGTGTGAAAATCATTTACCTTTCGATAGAGCAGTTCTTGAACGACCGCATTCCGGTGCGTGCTTCGGCACTGACGTATAGCACATTGCTGTCTATCATCCCCATCCTTGCCCTGCTGTTCGCCATTGCCCGCGGCTTCGGTTTCGATGCATTGATGGAGCAGCAAATCAAAAGCGGTGTGATAAGCCAGCAGAGCGAGCTGGTGTTTTCGTGGGTCAATTCTTACCTGCAACACGCGCAGAGCGGCATCTTCATCGGCGTGGGCCTGATTATGTTGCTGTTTACCATCCTGATGCTGATAGACAACATCGAGCGCAGTTTCAACGCCATCTGGCAGGTAAAGCGTCCCCGCACGGTGTTCCGCCAGATAACCGATTATTTTTCGATGCTGCTACTGCTTCCGTTGCTCATTGTTATCTCCAGCGGTCTGACCATCGTGATGACCACGTACGTGAAGGATTTGGAAACCTTCCTTCTGCTGGGACCGATGCTGAAGTTCCTGGTGCGTCTCGTCCCGTATGCCTTAACGTGGGGGATGTTCATCGCGCTATACGTGTTCATGCCCAACACGAAAGTGAAGCTAAGCCATGCCTGGTTTCCGGGGATACTGGCAGGTAGCGCCTTTCAGGCTTTCCAGTATTTCTACGTCAACAGCCAGATATGGATTTCAAACTACAATGCCATCTACGGAAGCTTTGCCGCCATCCCGATGTTCCTGTTATGGACACAGGTGTCGTGGACCATCTGCCTGTTCGGTGCCGAGATGAGCTACGTCAGCCAGAACCTTTCTTCGTTCAGCTTCGGGAAAGAAACGGCGCATATCAGCCGGCGCTACCACGATTTCTTCTGTGCCATCGTGCTCTCCGCTATCTGCAAGCGGTTCGAGCACGAGCAGCAGCCCTATACGGCAGAAGAGCTGAGCAAAGAGCATAAGATTCCCATCCGGCTGACAAAGAATATCCTCTACGAGCTGACCGATGTCCGTCTGGTTTACGAAACTTCTGATGACGATAAGGAAGGAAACATCCGTTACTTGCCCGGAATGGACATCAACCGCCTGACCGTAGGTGTGCTGATAGAGCGGCTGGACAGTGCCGGCGCCGAGAACTTCAAGATAGACAAGGAGGACTATTCGGCTTCGTGGCATGCCCTGATTGAGGCAAAGCAGGCGTACCTGTATCAAAGCGGGCGCATTCTGGTGAAGGATTTGTGATTTTTATCAATAAAATGCCCTGGCAAACTTTTGCTTGCCAGGGCATTTATTGATATGAAAGAGACTTTTACTTCACCTGATGCCAGCAGGGCGACATGATGAAGGTAAATTCATAATCGCCGTAGGGCAGGCGGTATTTCTCCAGCGGGAGGGCACCCCAGCTGTTGACACATCCCAAGCCCATCTGCGCCTTGTCGATACACAGGCTGGTCATGCCGGCTTTGTCCAGTTCGCCTGAGTGGCGTTGGATTTTCACCCAGCCTTCATCAAGGTCTTCGATGCGGTAGGGCAGAGCCGATGCCGAGAAGGGAGCTTCGGATACGAACATCAGTCCGTTGCCCGCTTTGTTGATGACCTGCCACCAGCGGAGATCGGTCTTGTTTCCGCTTTCCTGCGGACGGATGTACGGATAATACTGGTCGTCTACCTGCTGGCGGTATACACCCAGCGGCGTAGAGTGGTTGCGGTCGGAATAGTTTTCCCACGGACCTCTGCCGTAGAACGAAATGGTTTCGAACTGGCGGGGCATCATCAGGTTCATGCCGAAGCGGAACATGTCTGATACCTTTGCGTTCGGGTCGGCTTTCATTGCCTGTACCACTTTTACCGCACCCTTGTTATTGATGAGGTAAGTGAGCGAGAGAGTCGCCGAAACGGCTTTCAGTTCATAGTCGGCACTGACTTTCACCATGTCGTTTTCCATTTCACTCTTCAGCGAGGTGAGGCGGATGCCGGGGTTCTTCCATGCCACATATTTCTGTTGCAGTCCGGCTCCGAAATCGTTGTCGGTCGGTGCACGCCAGAAGTTGGGTGCCAGTGCGGTGCCCGGTTCGAGATAGCTTACGCCTTCTACTTCATAGACGGTGAGGTAGCCGGTGTATTTGTTGAATTCGATATCGAAGTTTTCGCCTTTCACTACCAGGTAATTGCTGTTGGTAGCATCGATTTCCGGCACGATGATGTCCTGGTTGCTTTCTTTTACATTGGCAAACTCCAGTGCCGGTGCTTCGTAGGCTTTCAGAGTCAGCTGGTCGTAGGCTACGGTATGACCGGCGGGCAACATGCTTTCGGCGTTTTTCAATACGTATTTCACGTTCAGCAACCATTCGCCTTCGGTACCGATGGTGCCATAATCCAGTGTCACGTCTTTAGTCTGGTGAGGAGCTATGCTGAGGCTTTCTACTGAGCCTGTGCGTACGATACGTCCGTCGTGGAGCAGTTCCCATTCCATGCGGTATGCCGAAAGGTCGCGGAAGAAGTATTCGTTATACACCTTTACAATGCCTTTTTGTGCATCGGCAAGGGTGGTCCAAATGTCCTGATAGAAGTAGCGCACTTCGTAGGCGTGCGGGTTGGGCACACGGTCGGGGCTTATCAGACCATTGTCGCAGAAGTTGATGTCGCTGGCATCAAAGCGGTTGAAGTCACCTCCGTAGGCATAGATAGTCCGTCCGTTCTTTCCGGTCCAGCGACACGACTGGTCTACAAAGTCCCAGATAAATCCGCCCTGGTATTTGGGATATTTGCGTACCAGGTCCCAGTATTCCTTGAATCCACCTTCCGAGTTGCCCATGGCGTGTGCATATTCGCACTGGATGAGCGGTTTCTGCTTGCTGTTGTCTTCGCAATAGGCGATACATCCCTTGTAGTCGTAATACATCGGGCAGAAGATGTCGGTCTTTCCGTCTTGGCGGGCTTGTTCGTACTGCACGGCACGGCTGGGGTCTTCTGCCTTCACCCAGTCGTAGGCAGCTTCGAAGTTGGGTCCGTATCCGGCTTCGTTCCCGAGCGACCAGAAGATGATGCTGGGATGGTTGAACGAGCGTTGCACGTTGCGCTGGTTGCGTTCCATGTGCGCTTTGGCATACGAAGCGTTTTTTGCCAAAGTCTTGTCACCGTATCCCATACCGTGCGATTCGATGTTGGCTTCGGCTACCATATAGAGTCCGTAGCGGTCGCACAATTCATACCAATATGCATCATCGGGATAGTGGCAGGTACGTACGGCATTGATGTTAAGCTCTTTCATGCGCAATACGTCTTGAAGCATACGTTCGCGCGATACATAGTAACCGCCATCGGGATCCATTTCGTGACGGTTGGCACCTTTAAACAATACCGGCTGGCCATTGACCAGTATCTGTGCATTCTTCAGTTCGATTTTGCGGAAACCTACGTTTACCGGAATCACTTCAGCACCCGAAGCACCTTCCATCTGTGCATAGAGCGTATAAAGGTAAGGAGTCTCGGCGGTCCACTTGTGCGGGTTTTCAACGCTCATCGTTACCGTTTCCCCTTTGGTCGAAGCCGAAGCCACTTCCTTTCCTTCGGCGTCTTTCAGGGTCAGCAGCACGTTGCCACTTCCTTTCAGCTGTACATCAACGGCAAGTGTACCGTTTTTGTATTCGGCATCCAGATCGGGGGTGACGCGGATGTCTTCGATGCGTTTCTTGTTGCGTGCATACAGATAGCAGTGGCGTGCCACTCCGGTGTAGCGGAAGAAATCCTGGTCTTCCAGGTACGACCCGTCGCACCAGCGGAATACCTGGAACGCGATTACGTTTTTCTGCCCCGGTTTCAGGTAAGAGGTCAGGTCGAACTCGGCTTCCAGTTTGCTGTCCTCGCTATATCCTACGAATTTCCCGTTTACCCAAAGGTACATGTTCGAGCTGACGGCACCGAAGTGTGCGATAATGTCTTTCCCTTTCCACGAAGCCGGAACGGTGATTTCCCGGCGGTAAGAGCCTACATGGTTCTTTTCGGTGGGTACGTAGGGAGGATTGCTTTCGTATTGGTTCCGCCAGGCAAAGCCGGTGTTTACATAGATGGGGTCTCCGTATCCGTTCAGTTCCCATACGCCGGGTACTTGTATGTCATCCCATCCCTTGTCGTTGTATCCGGTTTTCCAGAAATCGGTAGGGCGCTGGTCGGCATTTGCCACCCAAAAGAATTTCCAAGTGCCATCCAGGCTCATATAGTTCTGCGATTGCATTTTCCCATTTCCGATAGCTTCTGCCGACTCGTATGCGAAATAGTCGGTGTGCATCGGCGCGCGGTTGATGGCGTTTATTTCAGGGTCTTGCCACTCTTTGAATGTCTGGGCGTTCCCGGCAAGAAGAGAGATGCCCAATAATCCCAATGCAAATGTTTTTCTCATGCTTTCAATTTTAAGTGTTAATGATGTTACAAAAATAATTGATGTTTCACCACAGAGGCACACAGAGGATTTAAAATTTTTCCTCTGTGTCCTCTGTGATGAATGCAAGCATTATCCTACCAGCTGCATCATGCGGCTCAGGTATTTGCCGATGATGTCGAATTCCAGATTTACCACGCTTCCTATGTGCAGCGCGTGGAAATTAGTATGTTCGAAGGTATAAGGGATGATCGCTACTTGGAACGAGTCTTGCATCGGGTTACATACGGTCAGGCTCACCCCGTTGACGGTTACCGAGCCTTTGTCTACGGTAAAGTATCCGCGTTTCGCCATTTCGGGTTGGAAATCATACTTGAACGTGAAATACCAGCTTCCGTCGGCATCGTCAATAGCCGTGCATACAGCTGTCTGGTCTACATGTCCCTGCACGATATGTCCGTCCAGCCTGCCGTTCATCAGCATGCTCCGTTCTACGTTCACTTCATCGCCTTCTTTCAGCAGCCCGATATTCGAGCGTTCGATGGTTTCTTTCATGGCGGTAACGGTGTACGTATTGTTTTCGATGTGAACCACGGTGAGGCACACACCGTTGTGCGACACGCTTTGGTCTATTTTCAGTTCATTTACAAACGAACACGTCAAGGTCAGATGCAGGTTTTCCTGTTCTTTGACTATCTTGACTACTTTGGCACATTCTTCTACTATTCCTGAGAACATAGATATTGAGTTTTGAGTTTTTGAGTTCTTAAGTTTTTGAGTTCTTAAGTTTTTGAGTTCTTGAGTTATGCTTTCGGTATGGGTTTGCTCCATACGGTTACTCCTTCCGAGTCGATTACCGATATGGTACCTCCGGCATATTCTTCGATGTAGCTCCCGCCTTTGGCGAGTATGTCTTCTGCCATGTGGATGGCCTTTTCTTCGGTTTTGATAGAAAATCCCTTGTTGTCGCTCGAACTTTGGTCCGAGAAATAAATGTCATACGTTTTCATTTCGTTCAACTATATTAATTATGGTAATGCAAATATATACAGGCTACGGTTAGCAACCAAAAAATCGAAGCGTTTTTTCTTGTGGAAATGTTCTGCTCTGCCTGCACTTATTTGTATTGGCACGCGAAAGTATCTGCATCGGCAGGTGCAACTATATGCGTGGCATGATGCAACCGGTTTCCGTGACTGGCGTGACAAACGAAATAAAGTTAAATATTTGCTTGGTTCTGTTATCCGAAGCAGAATAATGTGTTTCTTTGTACCTCATAATCGTTTAGTAAAGTTATGAATACAAAAAGAACACTTATAGGGGCATTGGTCGTATTGATGGCTTTGGGCTTGTCCAGTTTTAAACAGGAAGACGACCGTAATTTCCAAATAGCGAAGAATCTGGATATATTCAATGCTATTTTCAAGGAACTTGATTTGTTTTATGTCGATACCCTTAATCCGGAGAAAGTGATTCAGAACGGGGTAAACGGCATGTTGGCACTTACCGACCCTTATACGGAATATTATCCCGAAGAAGAAGTGAGCAGCTTGAAGGAGATGATTACCGGAAAGTATGGAGGTATCGGTGCGGCTATCCGGTATTACAAGAAGAAAGACCGTATTGCCGTGATAGAGCCGATAGAGGGTATGCCGGCTGCAGAGGCAGGAGTAAAGGCGGGCGACATTATCCTATCAGTAGGAGGGAAGGACATGGTTCGTGGTGATTTGAAACCTCAAGAGTTTTCGGAGAAAGTAAGTGAGGCTTTACGTGGCGAACCGGGTACATCGTTTATCCTGAAAGTGCTCCGTCCGTTGAAAAACGACAGCACGGTGATGGAATTTAAGATTACCCGTAAAAATATCCGGAACAATCCGGTGCCTTATTACGGTATGGTGCACGATAGTATCGGCTATCTGGCGCTCAGTGGCTTTACCGACAACTGTGCCAAGGATGTAAAAAAAGCATTCATTGAACTGAAAGATAAAGGAGCAAAGGCATTGATTCTCGATTTGCGTGACAATGGGGGAGGATCGTTGCAGGAAGCGGTAGACATTGTCAATTTTTTTATACCTAAAGGCAAGGAGATAGTCGTAACCAAAGGTAAGATCCGTCAGGCTGCAGGGTCTTTTAAGACCGCGAATGAACCGATTGATACGGGAATGCCTCTGGCTGTATTGGTTAATGGCAACACCGCTTCGGCTTCTGAAATCTTGAGTGGCTCGATGCAGGATTTAGACCGTGCAGTTATCATTGGCACCCGTACGTATGGGAAGGGATTGGTTCAGACCACTCGTCAGCTTCCGTATAATGGGACACTGAAGGTGACTACTTCGAAGTATTATATTCCCAGCGGGCGTTGCATTCAGGCAATAGATTATGCGAAGAAGAATGCTGATGGTTCGGTGGCACGTATCCCCGACAGTCTGACCCATGTGTTTTATACAGCTGCCGGTCGTGAAGTGCGTGATGGGGGAGGCATACGTCCCGACATAGAAGTGAAGGGTGATAAGTTCCCTAATATTCTTTTCTATTTGCTGAATGATGATTTGATATTTGACTATGCTACCCAGTATTGCCTGACTCATCCGGCATTGGTCTCTGTAGATTCGTTGCAGATTACAGATGAGGATTATGCCGATTTTAAAAAACTGGTAAAGGATGCCAACTTCACTTATGACCGCCAGAGCGAACAAATGCTGAAAACCTTGAAAGAAGTAGCCGAATTTGAAGGGTATATGGAAGGCGCGGCCGAAGAGTTTAAGGCATTGGAACAGAAACTGAACCATAACTTGGATCGTGACCTGGATTATTTTTCCGGACCGATAAAAGAACAGATAGCCGAAGAAGTAGCAACCCGATATTTCTTTGAACGGGGTGCGGCGATGCAGCGTTTGAAAGACGATGCCGACTTGAAGAAAGCGATTGAAGTGCTGACGTCTCCTGCGGAATACCGCAAGATTCTTTCAGTGCCGGAAGCAAAAACAGAATCGGATGCGCACACGGCGTCACAGAAATGATTTTGCAAAATATTTTTATGGAAGTATATGGTAAATAGAGAAAAGTTTCCTATTTTTGTGGAGTAAATAACTAGTCCTAAAATCAGTAGAAAAGTAAATCATTATGGAAAACGAAAATAATAACAATCCGGAACAATTGCAGATAGAGCTGAAAGAAGAAGTGGCTCAAGGTACGTATGCCAATTTGGCTATTATCACTCATTCTACATCTGAATTTATACTTGATTTTGTACGTATCATGCCGGGACTTCCTAAGGCCGGCGTACAGTCGCGTATAGTGATGACTCCTGAAAATGCCAAACGCCTGATGTTTGCTTTGCAGGATAATATCGTAAAATATGAAAAGAATTTCGGACCGATTCAGATGCCAGAGCAGCAGCGCAATGCCAAAACCTTTGTACCCCCTTTGAGTGATTTCAAAGGTGAAGCATAAGAAGCACTTAGAACTAGATATAAATCCGACTGGAATCGGTGCAGGCCTGAATGGGTTTGCCCGATTTGCAGTCGGTCTTTTTTTTGATGTTGTTCTTGTGAGAAATTTAAGTGTATTTTTTAGGGAATAAGAAGCTGTTTTGAATTTATCGTGCGATGATTTGGGATGAGTTTTTGAGGCATTTCCGCTTCTGTGATGAGGAAGATAGCGGGCTATCTGACGAAGAACAGGAGCGAAAAGGACCAAAAAATCGCCCAAAGCACACACGAAAACGGATACATCAAGCCAAGAAAAACTTTTTGGAGAAATTCAAAACAGCTTCTAATAGTTCCATGGATGCGCCATCCCGGCGTATCCACGGATTTTTTAGTGTATAACCTATCTAGAAAATTAATGAAAAGCCTTATTCCCAGATTCCTTCCGATGTCATTTGTATACGTCTGATGGTACCGTCTTCGTTATAGTACAGACGGTCGATACAGATGGCCCGTCGGAAACCGCAGCCATCGGTATTAATACTCCCGTTGTGGTAGATGAAATAGGATTTCCCCTTGAATTCAATGATAGCCTGATGGTTGGTATTCGAATTACCAGCTATTTCGTTCAGGATGCCTTTGTATTCCCATGGACCGTTAATGTTGCGGCTCATGGCATAGCAGATTTTTTCAGGAAACTCGGATGCAAACGACAGGTAATACCAGCCGTTATGTTTGTGTATCCAAGGCGCTTCGGTGAAACGGGGCAACTGTATGGGCATAATCGGACCGTCCAGTTCTGTCATGTTTTCTTTCAGCTTGGCATAATAGCATTGGGTATTTCCCCAAAACAAATATGCCTGTCCGTCATCATCAATGAATACAGTAGGGTCTATGTCGTCCCATCGGATGGAGGTATATTCAGTTGTCATGTCATTGGTAATAAGTGCCGAACCACGTGCATCTTTAAATGGACCGATAGGAGAGTCGGAAACGGCTACTCCGATAGATTTGCCGGGAATAGTGGCATGTTCTACGGTCACATACCAGTAGAATTTTCCGTTGCGTTCGATTACCTGGCTTGCCCATGCTTCTCCTTTCGCCCATTTAAAATCGGTAGCTTTTAATGTATAGGCATGTTCGGTAAAAGTATGCATATCTTCGGTAGAAAGAATGCACCATTCGTTCATCAGGTAGTATTGTTCGGGAGCAGGGCATTCATCGTGTCCGGCATAAATGTATACTTTGCCGTCATAAACCATTGCTGCAGGGTCGCCCAGATATTTATAATTGACTATCGGGTTGCCAGATGCAACAAACGTTGTATCATTGTTACTGGCAAAGGTCGCAAAGCTGCCGGCACATATCATCAAAGTCAGCAGCATCATGGATTGAATACGTGTGTTCATGTTTACTTTTCTTTATTAGATTTGTATGTCATACAAAAATAAGAATGTCTACTTCCAGGAAGGTGGATATTTACCTTTCTTTGGTGGACATTTGTTTTTTGTTGTATAGTTTGGAGGTTTGTTACTTCATTTCAAACGAATAGTGACTTTCAGGTGGTGTTTTGCCATATTAGAAAAAAATGATAATCTTCTTTTTAGAAACTGTTTTTGAATTTATCGTGTGCTGATTTGGAATGGGCTTTTGAGGCATTTCCGCTTGTGCAATCGAAGTATATATGCATTTTCTGAAGGCATGCATCATGCCTGCAGGTAGCTCTACCGGTGTGTCTGTGACAGGGGATTTCCAGGTATCGGGCAGGCAGATTCGGGGAGAGGGGTGGATATTTATCCGTTTTGGGTGGATATTTGTTTCCTGTAGCTGCTTTCTTCGGATGAAGTGTTCTGCCGGTAAAAGAAAGTTCGTATATTTGTTGGTGAAGATAGACGGGGAACACCGGAGTGGATGCTCCGGGATACTTGTCGTTAACTATTAGAGACAGATACTGATGAAAATACGATACTGTTCGTTGCTTGTGTGGATATGCGTGTTGCTGCATATACTTCCTGCCTTTCCGCAGAATAGGGGAGGCAATTATTTGTTTACCCATCTGACAATGGATGATGGGTTGCCCAAGAATTACGTGGAGGATTTGATGAAAGACAGCCGTGGCTTTTTATGGGTCTCTACAGGGGGAGATGGTGTGACGCGTTATGACGGGTACGATTTTATTACATTCAATGCTTTTTCGGGAGAGACACGGCTGAAGAATAATTTCATCGTGAAGTTCTGTGAGGACCATTTCGGACGGATCTGGATGGCGGGAGAGCAAGGCTTGGATATTCTGGATGTAAATAGTCTGCGTTTGATAGGTGGCCAGGAGCTGGGTGGAAAATTTGCATCGGCTGCTTTTCATTCCGCCTCTTTTGTCTATTGTTCTTCTTCTGGCAATGTGTGGGTGGGTGCAGATGATGCTTTGTATAAAATCGCGTTTTCTTCAGACGGTAAAGTGGAGTATATTACACGGATATGCGATCTTTATTTGTATAACCGTAGCTTGGCTTTCTGTGAGGCGGATGGATATATTTGGTTTGATTATCTGGGCACGTTGTCGGTTATCAAAGAAAATGTGGTTGTGCCGCAAAAGCCGGTGCCGGTTTTTCCCGGAACGGTCATCCCTGAGGGTTGCGTGATGCAGTGTCTTTTCCCTTGGCAAAATGATTTGTGGATTGGTACTAACAACGGATTGTATCGGTACAATGTCAGTACGCGTACTTTGAAGGCTTATTTTACCGATGAGCGTGATTTGTTTTCCTTGTCGCAGAATTATATTACCGACATCAATCTGGCTCCGGACGGGACGTTGGTGGTAGGTACCTTGAAAGGATTGAACCTGTACAATGCTGTGACCGATAATTTTACACGTATCCAGCAGTCGGAGCTAAGCGGGGGCGGCGGATTGAATTGTAATTTCATCAATTGCCTGCTTGCCGATGAAAATTTGCTTTGGATAGGTACAGAGGTGGGAGGATTGAACAAGATGTTCATTTCGCGTTTGCAGATACAGAACGACTTGCATTCACAAGAAGATGCAGGCAGCCTTTCGGGGAATCTGGTTAATGCTATCCTGGAAGATGAAAACGGGTCGTTATGGATAGGAACGGTTGAGGCTGGGCTTAATCTTCGCCGTGCAGGGAAACAGCATTTCGAGCATTATACAGCAGAATCGCCCTCACGTTTGAGCCATAATTCGGTCAGTGCGCTGGCGTCTGACGGGAAAGGCCGCATTTATGTAGGAACGTGGGGCGGAGGTTTTGGCTGGGTGAGTGGAAATAATTTGTCCGACAAGACTTTTCATCCGGTTTTGTCTTCCGAAATTCCCGAACTTTTCCAGGCTTTTGTCAGTGTGCTGCTTTACGATTCGTTGAATGACTTGTTATGGATTGGCACGAACCGGGATATATTGGCCTATCATCCAGCTACGGGGAAAGTGTTTGATCCTTTCCACGGCAAGCGCCGGGGAAGTGTTTATGGGTCGTTGGGAGGATGCATCACGTCCGATGGCATTTTATGGATAGGGGTCAGCTCTGGGTTGTATCAGATTGATTTGCACACGTATGGGAAGGACTCTTTGGAATATGCCTTGTATGGCCATAAGCTGGATAATCCTTCCGAGCGGATGGCAGAGCGGATAACATCGGTTTGTCCCGCGAAAGATGGGGGTGTATGGATTGGTACAAATGGGAATGGCTTTTATCGGGCGAAAGGGAAAGTCGGCAATTGCCGTTTCAAGGCTTTTACTGCGAAAGATGGTTTGATAAACGATAATGTGATAGGCGTATGGGAAGGCAAGGACGGATATGTCTGGCTGACTACCAATAATGGCTTGTCACGTTTCAATTCCAAAGATAATACGTTTCAAAATTATACGAAACACGACGGCTTGCTCAGCAACCAGTTTTATTGGAATGCCATCAGCGGCTCGAAAAACGGTGAAGTGTATGTCGGCAGTACGCACGGCTTTTCAGAAATCCGTTTTATCCCCCGTGTAGAATCGGATAAAGGATTTCCATTGACATTTACCGGACTGTTTAGTTTTGACCGTGACGTGGCATTTGCGGATAATCGGGTGAATATTCATGAACGTGACAAGCAACTGACGGTGCATTTTGCATCCTTGGATTATAATCCTTCTGCCTTGGCATGTTATGCTTACCGGTTGGAAGGATTTGATGACAAGTGGATAGAGGTTCCTGCCAATCAGCATACCGTATCCTATACCAGCCTGCGTCCGGGAAAGTATGTGTTCGAATTGCGTTATGCTTCGGATGGAAAAAACTATGTTTCGCCTACGCAGACTTTGATGATTGAGGTTACGCCTTATTTTTACAAGACTTTTTGGTTTCAGTTGCTTGTCGGGCTGGTCTTGCTGATGTTGGTGTATGGGCGGTTCCGCTCATTAAAACATCAGCAGAAATTGCTTCATACGTTGGTAGAAGAGCGTACCCGGAAACTGGAAGAACAGAAAAAGCTTTTGTCCGACCAGACGGAGGAACTTTCACATCAGAATAAGTTGTTGAAAGAATCGAACGAGAAGATTACCAGCCAGAAGAACAAGATTCTGGAAATGTCACGGAAGGTGGAAGAACTTACTGTTGACAAGCTGGCTTTCTTTACTAATATTACGCATGAATTCCGTACTCCGCTTACGTTGATCATCGGTCCTATCGAACGGGCTTTGAAGTTGAGTTATAATCCTCAGGTTATCGAACAGCTTCATCTGGTGGAACGCAACTCGAAGTACCTGTTGTCGCTTATCAATCAGTTGTTGGATTTCCGGAAGGTGGAAGAAGGACGGGTGAAGATTGTTTCCAATTACGGTAATATCCGTAGCTTTGTAGAAGAATTCATGCCTTCGTTTACGGTATATGCGCAGGCACGTGGCATCGATTTGCGTTGCTATGTCCGTCTGTACAATCCGTTTATGATGTTTGCCGAAGATATCTTGCGTAAGATTCTGGCCAACCTGATAAGCAACGCCCTCAAGTTTACCCCTAAAGGCGGGCAGGTGTCTGTTTATATAGCTTCGCTGATGTCAGAAAACGGCGAGAAGTTGTTTATTAGCGTAAGCGATACAGGGAAAGGAATCCCCCAGGAAGACATCGACCGTATTTTCAACCGTTTTTATCAGGCGGATAACCAATATCAGGTATCGGTGAGCGGGCAGAGCGGAACGGGCATCGGGTTGTATTTGTGCCGGAAGCTGGTCTTGTTGCTTTCGGGCGAGATAGGAGCGAAGAACAGGCCGTCGGGTGGTTCTACCTTCCGTGTCTTGCTGCCTGTGGTGCGTGGAGAGCAGCCCCGGCCGGCAGTGGCAGAAACCGAAGAGATACATCCCGAACTGATGCGTAACAGCAGGCTGACGATGCTGGTGGTAGAAGACAACAAGGACATGCGCGATTATACCCGCTCTATCTTGCGCGAGTATTATAATGTGGTAGAGGCTGCTGATGGGGAAGAGGCTCTCCGGATGCTGAAAACGTATTCGGTGGACTTTATTATCAGCGACTTGATGATGCCCGTGATGGATGGGGTGGAACTGTTGCGTCGGGTGCGGAGCGATTTTTCCATTTCCCACATACCTTTCTTGATGCTTACCGCCAAGACTTCGGACGAAGCCCGGCTGGACAGTTATAAGATGGGAGTAGATGCTTATCTGCTGAAGCCTTTCGATGAGAATATGTTGTTGGCTCGCATTGCCAGCATTTTAGAGAACCGCCGCCGTTTCCAGCAACGTTTCTCTATTGACATGAATGCCGATTCGCTGGAACTGGCAGAAGAAAATTCGGGCGACAAGAAATTCCTGGAGAGAGCCATACGGGTAGTGAAAGAGAATTACAAGAATCCGGACTTTGAGGTAGGGGATTTCATCAATGAGATGGGTATCAGCAAGAGTCTGCTCAATAAGAAGATGCAGTGCCTGACCGGCCAGTCTGCAGGACAATTCATTCGGAATTACCGTCTGAACCTGGCGCGTGAACTGTTGTTGAAAAATAAAGTGAACCGTACGATGAATATTTCAGAAATAGCTTATGCCGTAGGTTTTAATGACCCGAAATACTTCACCCGTTGTTTCACGAAACATTTCAATGTTACGCCGAGTAGCCTGATGGAGGGGTGATTGGGGATAGACTCTCCACCCGAAAGATACGTTTGTCCACCTCGTTTTGTGTTTGTTTTTGCAACTTTGCAATCCGTGCTGACAAGCTGTGAGTATAATTGTTTATTTAGATAAAAAACTACAAGCGTATGAAGAAAGTTGTTTTATTGACCATGTTCTTAGGTATAGGATGGGGGGGCTTTGCCCAACAGCCACAGACTACCGACAGTCCGTTGGTGCACGACCCGGTAATGGCGAAGCAAGGTGATACTTATTATTTGTTCGCTACGGGCGAAGGAGTGTCTGTCATGTCTTCTAAGGATTTGAAGACATGGAAGTTTGAGAAACCCGTGTTTGCCGAAGCTCCTCAATGGGCGGTGGAAGCTGTAAAGGGGTATAAGGGACATACATGGGCACCCGATATCATTTACCATAACGGGCAGTACCATCTGTTTTATTCTTGTTCGGCTTTTGCAAAAAACACCTCGGTTATCGGACACGCGACGAATCCCACCCTCGACCCTGCCGCCCCGGATTTTAAGTGGACCGACCACGGAAAAATAATCCAGTCGGTTCCCAACCGGGATATGTGGAATGCTATCGACCCTAATATCATCATCGGTGAGGACGGTACGCCATGGATGAGCTTCGGCTCATTTTGGGATGGTATTAAAATGGTGAAGCTTACTGATGACCTGATGCAGGTGGCACAGCCTGAAGAATGGCATTCGCTTTGCAGCCGTCCGCGTTCGTTCGGGCTGGATGATAAAGATCCGGGTGATGGAGCTGTAGAAGCTCCGTTCATTATGAAGCACGGAGACTATTACTATCTTTTCGTTTCATTTGATTATTGTTGCCGGGGGAAAGATAGTAATTATAAAGTCGTGGTAGGACGCTCGAAGTCGGTTGTCGGACCCTATGTCGACAAAGAAGGGAAACCGATGGCAAAAGGAGGCGGAACGCTGGTGATAGAAGGAAACGAAGCGTATGCCGGTATCGGACATAACGCAGCTTATCATCTGGACGGAAAAGATTATTTCTTATGCCATGCTTATTCGATTGCAGAAGATGGAGCCCCGAAATTGTTTATACGCGAAATGACATGGACAGCTGACGGATGGCCTGTAGTCAATTATTAAATGAAGAATGAAGAATGATGAATGAAGAATCGCTTCGCCCGCATGGAAATTCTTCATTCTTCATTCTTCATTCTTCATTCTTCATTTCTCATTCTTCATTTTTCATTCTTCATTCCTGCTAATCAGTTCCAGCAGTTTCTCCACCGCCTGCTCTTCGGGGATATTCTTCTCGATACATTCTTTTTTCTTGTATAGGCTGATTTTGCCTCTTCCGGCACCTACGTAGCCGTAGTCGGCGTCCGCCATTTCGCCCGGACCGTTTACGATGCAGCCCATGATGCCTATCTTCAAGCCTTTCAGGTGCGAGGTCGCGGCCTTGATGCGGGCGATGGTTGCTTCGAGGTCGTAGAGCGTACGTCCGCATCCCGGGCAGGAGATGTATTCGGTTTTCGAAGTACGCAGGCGTCCGGCTTGAAGGATGCCGAATGCAGTTTCGTCTAATTTCAAGTCGGAGATAGCATCACCGTCGTTATAAAGCAAGATGCCGTCGCAGAACCCGTCGATGAGTAAAGCGCCCATATCCGTAGCGGCTTTCAGTTGGAAATCTTCCAGACAGGTTTCCTTATAGTACTGGAAGAACACCAATGGGTTTTTCAGCCCTAATGCCATCAGTTGGTGGGCTAAGCCGCGGAATTCGCCCAGGCGGTTCACATGGTTGCTCTGTGCGATGATGACGGTTTCCGGATGGCGGCGCAGGCAGGCGATTGCTTCTTCGTCCAACGTCAGATAGGTAAGGAAAAGGAATTTCCGTTCTGCCTGGCTGAAATGAAGCTCAATCAGTTGTTTGTGGCTGAATGCCGGATACGTGCCTTCGCTTCCGTCCCAGCGGTTTGCGTCTACAATGTAACCGATGCCCGGCTGGCGTTCTTCGGGCAAGGTCTGCCCGCAATAGATATAGTCCGGACGGAATTGTCCGTTTGTCTCCATATTCCCGTTGAGGCGTGCTGATATGACGATGGGTACATGGCCGCCACCGATATTCCCTACGGGGGTAGTGGTGCGGCGTGCCGGGTCGGTATAGCAAAAGCCCTCCGCTTCCGTTCCGGGTATGTAGATATGGCCGTTCCGCTTGGCGACGTAGTCCACCAATTTGCGCGCCACAGGTATTTCCGCTTCAGGAGCTTCTGTAAGCGAGACACGGATGGTGTCGCCCAGTCCGTCGCATAGCAAGGCTCCGATGCCCAATGCCGACTTGATGCGCCCGTCTTCTCCGTCACCCGCTTCTGTCACGCCTAAATGAAGCGGGAACGCCATGCCTTCTTTTTCCATTTGCGCCACCAGCAAGCGGACCGTTTTCACCATAATGACGGTATTCGATGCCTTGATGGAAATGACCACGTCCGTGAATTGTTCTTCCACGCAGATGCGCAGGAACTCCATGCACGATTCCACCATGCCTGCCGGTGTATCGCCGTAGCGCGACATGATGCGGTCGGACAACGAGCCGTGGTTTACCCCGATGCGTATGGCGGTATGGTTTTCCTTGCAGATGTCCAGGAAAGGGACCAGCCGTTCGCGTATCTTTTGTATCTCTTTGGCGTATTCTTCATCCGTATACTCCAGCTTCTTGAAGGTACGTGCGGCATCGGTATAGTTGCCCGGGTTGATGCGTACCCCTTCGGCATAAAGTGCTGCCACTTCCGCCACTTTCGGATTGAAGTGGACGTCAGCAATCAGCGGTGTGCCGTAGCCTTTCGAGCGCAAGCCGATGTTGATGTTCTTCAGGTTCTCGGCCTCACGTGTGCCTTGGGTGGTGAGGCGCACATATTCTCCTCCAGCTTCAATAATGCGGATGGCTTGTGCTACGCAGGCCTCGGTATCGGTGGTAGGCGTATTGGTCATGCTTTGCACCCGGATGGGGTTAGTGCCTCCCATAGGTGTGCCGCCTACATATACTTCGCTTGCCTGGCGGCGTGAATAATTGAAATAATCCATATATTTTAGGTACTAGGTACTAGTTGACTAGGTGACTAGGTTTTAGATACTGGGTTTTAGGTACTAGGTGACTAGGTACTAGGTGACTAGGTTTCAGATACCATCGACTGGCGCCAACAAAGGTATTCAGAACCTAGTCACCTAGTTACCTGGTACCTGGTACCTAACTAACACTTATACTCGTATTTCACCTCTTTCAGGTCTTGGTTGGCTTTCACGATTTTGTTCTTCAAGCCTTCTTTGTAGGCGGCAAATTTCTTTGCCAGTTCTTCATCGGCAAGTGAAAGCATCTGCACGGCAAGGATAGCGGCATTCATGGCTCCGTTGATGGCTACCGTAGCCACGGGGATGCCCGGAGGCATCTGAAGGATGGAATACAAGGCATCTATACCATCCAGGACGGAACCTTTGATAGGGATGCCGATGACGGGCAGTGTGGTATTGGCGGCAATGACACCCGGCAATGCAGCCGCCATGCCGGCTCCGGCAATAATGACTTTCAGGCCCCTGCCTGCGGCTTCTTTGGCAAACTTCTCCACTTCGGCGGGAGTGCGGTGGGCGGAAAGGGCGTTCATTTCGAACGGCACTTGCATGTCGTTGAGGAAAGCCGCAGCCTTTTCCATAACGGGAAGGTCGGAAGTGCTTCCCATGATGATACTTACAATCGGTTTCATGTCGTTTGTTTTTTGAGGAGTTAAGAAGTTAAGGAGTTAAGAAGTTAAAGAGGTTCGTTTTCATCAACCTGACTATTGGCTTTAACTCCTAACGGAGCGCAGCGGAGTGATAACTCCTTTAACTCCTTAACTCCTTTATTAAATTATTCATTAATCAGTTGCTTGTATGCTTCTGCATCCAGCAGTTCGTCTAGTTCTGATGCATCAGTCGGTTTGATGCGTACCAGCCAGCCTTTGCCGTACGGGTCTTGGTTCACCAGTTCCGGATGCTCTTCCAGTTCCGGGTTTACTTCCAGCACCTCTCCGCCTATTGGGAGGAAAAGGTCGGAAACGGTTTTTACTACCTCTATGGTGCCGAACACTTCGCCTTTGTCCAGCGTCTCGCCTTCGGTGGTGATGTCTACAAAGACGATGTCACCCAATTGGTCTTGTGCGTAATCGGTAATGCCTACATAGGCTTCTTCACCTTCCAGGCGAATCCATTCGTGTTCGTTCGTGTACTTTACATTCGTAGGGAAATTCATAATTCGAGATTTTAAAGGTTTATATTTCCTGCAAATGTACGAATTTTAATGAAGAATGCAGAACGGCAGAGCCAGAATTTCTTTATCCGTATGGTAAACCTTGCACGGGCAGGCGTAGCGAATGGGGAATTGAAGCCGGATGAGAGCGTGATGCATATACCTGCGTTTGTGTCCGGAACTATATGCATCGGCATGCGCATATAGGTGCATCGCCGGCCGCTCTTTCTTCCGGTAGCGGGAAAAGCCGGGTACTGGTATGGGAAGTCTGAACGGATTTTACGTTTCGAAAATGCATAATTTCCTCTCTTGGACGGTCGATATATCAGGAGAATCATTACTTTTGCCAGTAAAACCAAGAAATTATTGCCATGAAAAAGAAAGTACTTTTGTGTTTGCTTAGTTTCTGTTCGCTCTTTGCATGGGCGCAAAGGCAAGAGACATTGTTAGAGAAGAACTGGAAATTCACGAAAGGTGATGCGCCTGAGGCTGTGCAAGAGACGTTTGACGATACGCAATGGGAAACCGTGACCGTGCCGCATGACTGGGCTATCTATGGTCCGTTCGACCGGAGCCATGACCTGCAGAACGTGGCGGTTAAGCAGAACTTCGAGACGCAGGCTTCGGTGAAGACCGGACGTACCGGAGGACTTCCCTACGTAGGCACAGGCTGGTATCGCACCACCTTCGAAGTGCCTGCGGGCAAAGAGGCTTCCCTGGTGTTCGATGGTGCCATGAGCGAGGCGCGGGTTTACGTGAACGGAAAAGAAGCGGGCTTCTGGCCGCTGGGGTATAATTCGTTCCACATTGACGTGACACCTTATATCTATACGGACGGGCGGAAGAATACGCTGGCAGTACGTTTGGAAAACCGCCCGCAGTCTTCGCGCTGGTATCCGGGGGCAGGGCTTTACCGGAACGTGCGGCTGGTGACTACAGAAAAGGTGCATGTGCCTGTATGGGGGACGCAGCTTACTACGCCTCATGTGGAAGCCAGCTATGCCTCGGTGAAGCTGCTTACCACCGTTGCCCATGCAGGGGATAAGGATATCCGCATCGTGACGGAGATTCTCTCACCCGAAGGGAAGGTGGTAGCGGTGAAAGACAATACGCGCAAAATCAATCACGGAATGCCCTTTGAGCAGAACTTTCTGGTAGATGCCCCGAAGTTGTGGTCGCCCGAAACGCCTTTCCTGTATAAGGCGGTATCGAAGATTTACGTGGATAACCGGCAGGTGGACGAATACACGACCCGTTTCGGCATCCGCAGCCTGGAGATTGTGCCCGACAAGGGTTTCTTCCTGAACGGAAAGCACCGCAAGTTCCAAGGGGTGTGCAACCATCACGACCTCGGTCCGCTGGGGGCTGCCGTGAATGTGGCTGCCCTGCGTCGCCAGCTGACGATGCTGAAGGACATGGGTTGCGACGCGATACGTACCGCCCACAACATGCCGGCTCCCGAACTGGTGGAACTGTGCGACGAGATGGGCTTTATGATGATGCTGGAGCCGTTCGACGAATGGGATATCGCCAAGTGCGAGAACGGTTATCACCGCTTCTTCGGCGAATGGGCGGAGAAAGACATGGTGAACATGTTGCGCCATTACCGCAACCATCCCAGCGTGGTGATGTGGAGCATCGGCAACGAGGTGCCTACCCAGTGGAAGCCCGAAGGGTATAAGGTGGCTTCTTTCCTGCAGGACATCTGCCACCGCGAAGACCCTACGCGTCCGGTCACGTGCGGCATGGACCAGGTGTCGAGCGTGTTGGGCAATGGGTTTGCCGCCATGCTGGATGTGCCCGGATTCAATTACCGTGCCCACCGGTATGTAGAAGCCTACAACCGCCTGCCTCAGAACATTGTGTTGGGCTCGGAAACATCCTCTACGGTCAGCTCGAGAGGGGTGTATAAGTTCCCGGTACGGAAGCGTGGCGATGCCAAGTACGAAGACCATCAGTCGAGCGGATATGACTTGGAGCATTGCTCGTGGAGCAACGTGCCCGATGAGGATTTCGCCCTTGCCGACGATTATCCGTGGACCATCGGCCAGTTCGTATGGACGGGCTTCGATTACTTGGGCGAACCTTCGCCTTACGATACCGATGCCTGGCCCAGCCATAGCTCGTTGTTCGGCATTATCGACCTGGCAAGCCTGCCCAAAGACCGCTATTACCTCTATCGGAGTATCTGGAACAGGAAATCACCTACCCTGCACGTGTTGCCGCACTGGAACTGGCAGGGCAGGGAAGGCGAAAACACGCCGGTATTTGTCTACACCAGTTATCCCGAAGCGGAATTGTTCGTGAACGGCAAGAGCTATGGGAAGCAGCGCAAGCTGACGCGCGAAGAAAGCCAAGCCCTGCAGGGCAAGGATTCGCTTTGGCTCCAGTGCCGGTATCGGCTGATGTGGATGGATGTGCCATACGAGCCGGGCGAGCTGAAAGTAGTGGCTTACGATGCATCCGGAAAGGCGGTGGACGAAAAGGTAGTGCATACGGCAGGCAAGCCTCACCACATTGAGCTGGCGGCAGACCGTACGGAGCTGGCGGCAGACGGGAAAGACCTTGCCTACATCACGGTGCGCATCGTGGACAAGGATGGCAATCTGTGTCCGATGGACAACCGCCTGGTACACTTCTCGGTAAAGGGGGCAGGCACGTATCGTGCTTCGGCAAACGGCGACCCTACCTGTCTCTATCTGTTCCACGAAAACCGGATGCCAGCCTTCAGCGGTGCATTGACCGCCATAGTACAGACTAAAGAAGAAGCCGGAGAAATCTGTTTCGAGGCGAAAGCAAAGGGTGTGAAGGGCGGCAAGCTGACCTTGCGCACGGTGCGTGAATAGTCTGTATATATTGAATGTCCGCAAAATGCGGATATTCGTGAATGGAAAAGTTATTCTGTTGCGGGGGAATTTTCATCTTGTATAGAGGTGACTTTATGCTTGATGCTGCTTCCTCTTATTTGTAGCGAAGTAGGTATCACTATTTGACGTATGGTATGGTTTCCTTGGAGTTGGTCTATTAAAAGTTGGCATGCAGTTTCCCCCATTTTATAGCTTTGGTGGCATACAGACGAGAGTTTAGGTTCGACGTAATTGGCATGACGTTCGTCTGTATAACCTATTAAGGCAATGTCCTGCGGTATGCGTAAACCGTGTTTTTTGATGACTTCCATAGCCGCAAAAGCTAATGTGTCGTTCATTGCTAAAATGGCATCGGGGGGATTGGAGAGGGCCAATAAAGATTCGGTAGCTTTCATTCCTTCCTCATAATCGATGCGGCGGCATACTACCAGTTCCTTTTCGATAGGAATCCGATTGGCACGGAGAGCTTCCAGATAGCCGTGTTTCCGTTGTTTTACAATAGATAAATGATTGGCTCCACCGATGAATGCTATTCGTTTGCTTCCGTTATCCAGCAGGTGTTGGGTGGCGGCTTGTGCCGATTGTGCTCCGTCTGCGACTACAGACGAAAAAAGTTCGGTCAGGCATACGCGGTCGAAGAATACAAGTGGCATATTGATATCTGCCAATGATGCCCAATGCGAATAGTCGGTGGTTTCTTGTGACAGGCAGGCGATAATACCTTCCACACGCATGTTTACCAGGTTCTCGATGTTCCGCTTTTCGTGTTCGAAACTTTCGTGCGAGGTAGTGATGATGACGAAATATCCGTTGGCTATGGCTGTATCCTCAATGCCGCTTAAGATGGACGAGAAGAAATGTGTCACGATGTCGGGCACGATGACTCCGATGATGCGGGGCGTGTTTTTCCGCAGGCTCATGGCGAACGGATTGGGGCGGTAATTCATTTCTTTGGCGAGTTGTTTGGCTTTGGCGCACAGTTCGCGGCTGATCTCCGGGCTGTCTTTTAATGCTCTGGAGACGGTGGGGATTGATACGCCGAGCCGTTGGGCAAGGTCTTTCAGTGAGGTGTGCTTCGGGTGGTTCATAATCAGTTTATTTATCATTCATCATTGATGTTTTTGCAAAGAAAGCGTTTTTTCATGCAACAGCCATGTGGATATACGGAAATTTTACGTAAACCATTACGTGCTTTTTCTGGTAATGCTACGGACAGACGAGGTTTATCCTTGCTTACCTTTGTTTTCGTAACCATTAAACCTGAAAGAATTATGCAATACCATGAAATCGGGAAAACGGGCATGAAGGTATCATCGCTCAGTTTTGGCGCTTCTTCATTGGGAGGCGTTTTCCATGACATTAAAGAGAAAGAGGCTATTGAAGCGGTGTTCACCGCTATCGAAACAGGAATGAATTTCATTGACGTGTCGCCTTATTACGGGCACTACAAGGCGGAGACCGTATTGGGCAAAGCGTTGCAGGAGATTCCGCGCGACAAATATTATCTTTCTACGAAAGTGGGCAGATACGGTAAGGACGGAGTGAATACGTGGGACTATTCGGGCAAACGCGCTACGGAAAGCGTGTACGAAAGTATGGAGCGTTTGCACATTGATTATATTGATTTGATAAATGTACACGACATTGAGTTTGCCGACCTTCATCAGGTGGTAGATGAAACATTACCTGCTTTAGTAGCCTTGCGCGAGAAAGGTGTTGTGGGTCACGTGGGCATTACCGATTTGCAATTGGAAAACCAGCAATGGGTCATCGACCATTCACCTGCCGGTACAGTAGAGTCGGTGCTTAACTTCTGTCATTATTGCCTTTGCGATGACAAGCTGGCGGATTTCCTGGATTATTTTGAAGGGAAAGGCATCGGTGTCATCAATGCTTCGCCTTTGTCGATGGGATTGCTTACCGAGCGGGGTGTACCCGATTGGCATCCGGCACCGAAACCGTTGGTAGAGGCTTGCCGCCGGGCAATGGAACACTGTAAGGCGAAAGGTTATCCGATAGAGAAACTTGCCATGCAATATGCCGTAAGCAATCCGCGTATCGCTACGACGTTGTTCAGTACGGCGAATCCGCAGAATGTCCGCAAGAATGTGGCATTTGTAGAAGAACCGATGGACGAGGCCTTGTTGCAGGAGGTCCGTGCCATCATCGGTGACCAGATGCGTGTCAGTTGGGCAAATACATAACGGAGGGACGCGTTATGGCTTATACAATAATAGATGCCCATGCCCATTTGTGGCTGAGGCAGGATACAGTGGTGGATGGCCTGCCCATCCGTACGCTGGCAAACGGCCGTTCGATGTTTATGGGCGAAGAACGGCAGATGCTTCCTCCCTTTATGGTAGATGGGGTGAACAGTGCCGAGGTCTTTCTTTCGAATATGGATTATGCCCAGGTAGGGGCAGCTGTGATTACGCAAGAATTCATTGATGGGTTTCAGAATGATTATTTGGAAGACGTTATCCGGCGTTATCCCAACCGTTTCTTTGTGTGCGGAATGTGCGAGTTCCGTAAACCCGGGTTCTTGGAACAGGCTCGCCGGTTGATATCTCGTGGGTTTAAAGGAATCAAAATACCAGCCCAGCGTTTGTTGTTGAAGGAAGGGCGTGTGATGCTCAACAGTGATGAAATGATGGAAATGTTTCACCTGATGGAGCAGAACGGAGTATTGCTTTCGATTGATATGGCAGACGGTGATACACAGGTAGGTGAGTTGGAAGAAGTGATAGCCGAATGTCCCGGGCTGAAAGTAGCTATCGGTCATTTCGGCATGGTCACGACTCCGGGCTGGACCGAGCAAATTAAATTGGCTCGTCATCCTCATGTCCGCATTGAGTCGGGTGGCATTACGTGGCTCTTTAATGAGGAGTTTTATCCTTTCCGAGGAGCGGTAAGGGCTATTCGTGAGGCAGCCGACTTGGTGAGCTTTGAGAAACTGATGTGGGGTTCGGACTATCCGCGTACGATTACGGCTATCACTTACCGTATGTCGTATGATTTTATTGCGAAATCATCGGAATTGTCGGATGAGGAAAAGCGGCTTTTCTTGGGCGAGAATGCACGTAGCTTTTACGGCTTTGGCGATTTGCCCGAATTGCCTTACATTAAGAATATGTCGGAATAACCCCAATCGGTATGCGTATGAAAAACAAGAATTATACATTGCCTCTTGCACTGGTCTTCAGCTTGTTCTTCCTGTGGGCTATCAGCAGCAACCTGTTGCCTACGATGATACGGCAGCTGATGAAGACGTGCGAATTGAATACGTTCGAGGCTTCGTTTACCGAATCAGCCTACTGGCTGGCATATTTTATCTTCCCGATACCTATCGCTATGTTTATGAAGCGGTATAGTTATAAGGCGGGTATTGTTTTCGGCTTGTTGCTTGCCGCCATAGGCGGACTGCTCTTTTTTCCGGCTGCTGCCATTAAGGAATATTGGGCGTACTTGTGTATCTTCTTTATTATCGCTACAGGGATGTGTTTCCTTGAAACGGCTGCCAATCCCTACGTTACGGCATTGGGCGACCCAGCTACAGCACCTCGTAGATTGAATCTGGCACAATCTTTTAATGGACTGGGCGCATTCATTGCCGCTATGTTCTTGAGTAAATTGATACTAAGCGGTGACACATACACCCGCGAAACGCTTCCTATGGACTATCCCGGAGGTTGGGATGCTTATATTCAGATGGAGACGGACGCAATGAAATTGCCTTACATGGCATTGGCTTTACTTTTGTTATTGATTGCTGTGGTGATTGTTTTTTCTAAGTTGCCTAAGATTGGTGATGAAGGACGGAAAAGCGAGTTGAAAGAAAAACTGATTGACTTTGGTGTGTTGAAACACAGACATTTGCGTTGGGGTGTAATCGCTCAGTTCTTTTATAATGGCGGGCAGACGGCTATCAACAGTTTGTTTTTGGTGTATTGTTGTACGTATGCCGGATTGCCCGAAGCTACGGCTACCACTTATTTCGGACTGTATATGCTGATGTTCTTGTTGGGAAGGTGGATTGGTACCGGACTGATGGTGAAGTTCCGTCCGCAGGATATGTTGTTAGTTTATGCATTAGCCAATGTGGTGCTTTGTGCGGTAGTAATGGCATTTGGCGGTCAGATAGGACTGTATGCCATGTTGGGTATTTCGTTCTTTATGAGCATCATGTATCCTACGCAGTTTTCTTTGGCATTGGAAGGGTTAGGTGAGCAGACTAAAAGCGGTTCGGCTTTCTTGGTCATGGCGATTGTAGGCAATGCCTGTCTGCCTCAGTTTACGGCATATTTGATGCACATCAACGAACAGATGTATCATGTGGCATATATTGTACCTTTAGTATGTTTCCTTTTCTGTGCTTACTATGGCTGGAAAGGATATAAAGTGATAAATTAAGAATCGTATTATTTAGTGTTGAAGTTGAATATGAAAGCAGTTCAAATTGTAGCGCCTTCTGATATGAAGGTTGTAGAAATAGAACGCCCGGAGTTGCATGCCGGCGAAGTGTTGGTCAAGATTGCCTATGTAGGTTTTTGTGGGTCGGATTTGAATACTTATTTGGGACGTAATCCGATGGTGAAGTTGCCGGTCATTCCCGGTCATGAAGTTGGTGCGGTGATAGAGGAAATTGGTCCGGATGTGCCTGAGAGCTTCAGTAAGGGTATGCATGTGACGGTAAATCCGTATACCAATTGTGGTAAGTGCGCTTCATGCCGCAATGGTCGTGTCAATGCTTGTGAGCATAATGAAACCTTAGGTGTGCAACGTAATGGGGTTATGTGTGAATATGCTGTATTGCCTTGGACGAAGATTATTCCTGCGGGAAATATATCTCCGCGTGATTGTGCTTTGATAGAGCCGATGAGTGTAGGATTTCATGCCGTTTCACGTGCACAGGTTATTGATAATGATGTGGTTGTGGTTATCGGTTGCGGTATGGTAGGCATGGGAGCCGTGGTACGTGCTTCGTTGCGTGGAGCTACTGTGATAGCGGTTGATTTGGATGACGAAAAATTAGCATTGGCGCATCGGACAGGGGCAACGTATGTCATTAATTCTAAAACGGAAGATGTGCGCGAACGTGTGCGTCAGTTGACAGATGGCTTGGGTGCGGATGTGGTGATAGAAGCCGTAGGTAGTCCGGCTACATACGTAATGGCTGTAGATGTGGTAAGCTTTACCGGTCGGGTGGTATGTATCGGTTATGCCAAGAGCGAAGTGGCTTTCCAAACCAAGTACTTTGTGCAGAAAGAATTGGACATCCGTGGTTCGCGTAATGCTTTGCCTGCTGATTTCCGTGCAGTTATTCATTATTTACAAAGCGGAAATTGTCTGATAGAAGAATTTATTTCGGCTGTTGTCGCTCCTGAAGAAGCGCAGGCTGCGATGAAGCAATGGGCTGCCAATCCCGGAAAAGTATTCCGTATTTTAGTGAATCTAACTCTTTCATAATAAGGTTTTTATAGATTAATAGGAGGTGATTTAATATATGAACAAAATAGGAAAAATTGTTGGATGTTTATTGTTGTTAGTACCGGTAGGCGTTGTTGGACAAAAACCTCAAAAGGTTAGCGACCATCTTAAAACAATAGAAGTGAATTATGTGGGTGTGGATGAGCTTCGCACGTTGCAATACAAACCCGATGGACAAGATTTTGTTTGCATAAATGGTAATAATCGATATACTCGTGCACTTTACGGAAGTCCCACAGAGGATCGCATTGAGACAAGTGATCGTCCTGTCTTTGTAGCTTACAAGGCAAAAGATAGTCGTAATATCAGTTTTAGCTTGACAACTGATGGGGTAATGGTTGAGTTGGATAAGACTGATTTTTGTGAAGCTCGTTATACTGCCGGACGACGTACTTACAAACTGACTGACCATCGATGGGGGAAAGGCATTATCTACATCTCGGTGTTGGCGTTTCCTGACCGGCAAGGAGGAATTTGGAAAATTCAGACGGAAAACTTTACAGGAACGGTGCAACTGACGGCTCGGGTATGCGAGATACAGAATCAGAATCTTAGACGTTGGGGAGATATGGGAGCCGAGGTACCTGGATCGCTTGAAGCAGCATCGTCTCCTAAGCAACTCCAAACAGTGACATGGAATGGCAAGAACAATCTGAGCTACGCCATTATAGAAGGACAGGTGTTTTATGCGGCAACGGTTGCAGACGAGACCTTGTTCAACACCTATTCTTCTTATTATGAACAGGCGGAAGCTCATCGTTCCCGATTGGCTTCGATGGTGGAGTTTCATACACCGGATCCTTATATCAATACGCTGGGAGGTGTATTGGTCACAGCCGGCGACGGTTCATGGGATGGTGATACGTTCCTTCACGGAGCTATAGGTTGGCATTCTCCTTTGCCTGGTTGGAGGGCTGCCTATATGGGTGACTTTTTAGGATGGAACGACCGCGCCAAACGGCATTTCTCGGCTTATGCTGAGAGCCAAGTGACCAATGTGCCCAACACCATTCCCCATCCGACACAAGACTCGCTGAACAATCTTTGCCGGGCTGTAAAAGAATGGGGAACTCCGATGTATAGCAATGGTTATATCTGCCGTGCTCCCCATCGTAACGATGTGATGCACCATTATGATATGAACCTTAACTATATAGATGAACTGTTATGGCATTTTCAGTTTGATGCGGACACAGCTTACATGCGCAAGATGTGGCCGGTATTGGAGCGGCATCTGAAATGGGAGAAATTGAACTTCGATCCGAATGATGATGGTTTGTATGACGCATATTGTTGCATATGGGCAAGTGATGCACTTTATTATAATAGCGGTGCTGTAACACATTCATCCGCTTATAACTATCGTGGTAACTTAGTGGCTGCACGTATTGCGGAAATCTTAGGTTATGATCCGGCTTCTTATCGTGCCGAAGCGGAAAAGATATTGAAAGCAATGAATCAATCTCTATGGATGGATGATAAAGGATGCTGGGCTGAATATAGAGATTTTATGGGGTTGAAACGTCTGCATACAAGTGCGGCATTATGGTCGGTCTATACGCCGATAGACAGCTATTCATGCTCACCGGAGCAGGCGTATAGGGCTACTCAATATGTAGACAACTGCATTCCTCACATACCTATTCGTATTGAAGGTGAAGAAACTCCGCGGTATTATGTGCTGAGTACCACAAACTGGTTGCCTTACTCTTGGAGTATCAACAATGTGGCACCGGCGGAGACCATGCACACAGCCTTGGCTTATTTTCATGCGGGACGTCCCAATGAGGCATTTCGTATTATGAAAGGTGTATTGTTGGACGGCATGTATTTGGGCGGAAGTCCGGGCAACATAGGGCAAGTGAGCGCGTATGATGCAGCTCGTGGTGAGACTTACCGTGATTTTTCTGATAATGTAGGAGTGACGGCCAAGGCTGCTGTTCAAGGCCTTTTTGGCATTAGTCCGGATGCGCTTCATGGTCGTTGTGTCATCCGCCCCGGCTTTCCTTCTTCGTGGGACAGTGCTTTCATCCGCACTCCTTATATAGAATATACGTTTAAACGGGTAGGCAACCAGGAAATTTATGACATAAAACAGAACTTCGCGCGTCCCTTGCAGATTGTCATTCGCCAGAATACGGCTAAAGGGCAGTATAAAGAAAGCGTTTTCACAAACGACAAACATCAGCATATCGTACTTGATGCAGTAGCGCATGTGGAAGAACCGGAAGCAGACATGTATGCATGGATGAGGAAAGACCCGATGATAAACAAAGACATGGGGACTGACTTTGACGAAGTACGGACTGCGCAATGCCGCCCAGTTGACATGACCCGCTATTTCAATGCGGAGGTAACGGATATATTTAAGAACGAATATGTATCTCCGGCTTCTCCATATACCACGTTGCGTATACCCAAGAACGGTTTTGGCGAGTGGTGCCACCCCTTGTTTTATGCGGAAACAAATGACTCCGTATTTCGTTCGCAAGTCGATAACGGTATTTTTAAGGCTTGTCTGGACGATACGAAGACGATAATCCCATTCCGGTCGGTAGCTGAAGGCCGTAATATAGCCTACACGTCCCTATGGAATAATTATCCGGATAGCCTGACTCTTCCGCTGAAAGGGAAGGCTTCGCATGCTTATTTGATGCTGGCTGGAACAACCAATCACATGCAAAGCCGCATAGCTAACGGCCGCATAACCATTTCATATACAGATGGGAGCAAAGAAATAATGGAGTTGGTCAATCCTTATAACTGGTGTCCGATAGAACAAGATTATTACATAGACAAATACGCGTTTTATGTCACGAGTAAACGTCCTTATCGGGTTCATTTGATGTCCGGTCTTGTAAGTCGGAATTTGGGTGACCAATTGAATATAGAAGATGTATATGGTCGGGAAATTCCGGGTGGTGCTGGACAACTGCTTGATATAAAGCTCGATTCACGGAAAGAACTGAAAGAGTTGACCCTTACGACACTAAGTAATGATGTGGTAATAGGTCTAATGGGAATAACCTTGCAGTTATGATGGATATGATGAATAAACAAGTTATAGGTAATAAAATAATTAGGGTGTCCAGTTTAATGTTCCCAATTTAGCCCACA